>JACCDM010071069.1_pt1 | contig 12822 bp, 14 predicted proteins | sample 7445851 | NCBI WGS metagenome assembly JACCDM01 (sample SAMN15323438, study PRJNA562643) | freshwater metagenome | isolation source: river surface water | place: USA:Blue River Watershed | collected 2017-08-16
CGGTCTTCACGCGCCTGCTGGCTCCGAGCGAGCCCCCGCCCCCGCAGGCGTCCCCGCCGCCCCCCCCTGCGGCCAGGGCGAGCCCCGGCACATTGGCTGCCGCGACCCCAGTCCACGAGTCGCCCCTGCCCCCTTCAGTGGTACCGCCCGCACCGCCTGCACCCGCTGCTGCAGCGGCCTCTGCAGCGGCCTCTGCAGCGACGAGTGCGGCGACGTCCGCCGAACCTGCGCCTGCGCCCTCGGCCGCCTCCGTTCCAGCCCCCGCCCCTGCGGTGGCCGCCGACCCCGCGCAAGCTGCGTCCGCCGCAACGTCTTCCGCCAGTGCGCCTCTGACCGTGGCGAATGACGACTGGCCGCCAGACGCCCGCCTGACCTACAAACTCGAGGGTCGCTGGCGCAGCGGGCCCCTGTATGGAAGTGCCCGCGTGCAATGGCAACGCCAGGGCACGAATTACCAGGCGCAGGTCGAGGTTGACATCCCGCCCTTCGTACACCGCGCCCTCACCAGTCAGGGCGAGGTCGCGCCACGCGGACTGCTGCCGCGGGTCTATGAAGAGCGTTCGCGGACGCGGCGCCGCGCGATGCGGATGGAGGATGCGCAGATCACGCTGGCCGATGGCAGCACCGTGCCCCGGCCTGCCGACGTGCAGGACACGGCCAGCCAGTTTGTCGAACTGGGCCACCGCTTCGCCACCGGGCGGCAGGCGCTGGCATTGGGCGAGGTGGTCACCGTCTGGCTCGCGCGCCCGGGCGGGGTCGACCTGTGGACCTACGACGTCGTGGCCCAGGACCGGGTCGGCATTCCTCAACTGGGTGAAGTGATGGCCTGGCGGCTGCGTCCGCGCCCGATGCCGCAGCGACGGGACAACATCAGCGCCGAAATCTGGTTCGCGCCCAGCTTGCGTTACCTCCCGGTTCGCATCCGCCTGGCTCTGGGCGATGAGGCCGAGATCGACCTGAAGGTCGAGACCGTCGAGCAGCGCTGAACGCCCGCGTCCGGCGGCGCCAGGCGCTTGGGTATAGTCCGCGCCAGTCCCTCTCCATGACCCACGCAGGAGCCCCCATGGCCTACGAACTGATCGACGTGCGCACCGAAGCCGGCAAGGTCGGCATCATCCAGCTCAATCGCCCCAAGCAACTCAACGCCCTCAATGGCGAGCTGATGGACGAACTGGGCGCGGCCCTCAAGGCCTTCGACGCCGACCCCGCCATCGGCTGCATGATCGTCACCGGCAGTGAAAAGGCCTTTGCCGCGGGGGCCGACATCGGCGCGATGGCCAGCTACACCTTCGCCGACGCCTACGGCCAGGACTTCATCACCCGCAACTGGGAAACCATCCGCAGCATCCGCAAGCCCGTGATCGCGGCGGTGGCCGGCTTCGCACTGGGTGGCGGCTGCGAGCTGGCGATGATGTGCGACTTCATCATCGCTGCCGACAACGCGAAATTCGGACAGCCTGAAATCAAGCTGGGCATCATTCCCGGCGCCGGCGGCACGCAGCGCCTGCCCCGTGCGGTGGGCAAGTCCAAGGCCATGGACCTGGCCCTGACCGCGCGCATGATGGACGCCGCCGAGGCCGAACGTTCGGGCCTCGTGAGCCGTGTGGTGCCCCTGGACAAGCTGATGGAGGAAACCCTCGGCGCGGCACTCCTGATTGCGGACATGCCGCGCCTGGCCGCCATGGCTGCCAAGGAGTCGGTGAACCGCGCCTTCGAGAGCGGCCTGACCGATGGCGTGATGTTCGAGCGCCGCCTGTTCCATGCGCTGTTCTCCAGCGCCGACCAGAAAGAGGGCATGGACGCCTTCGTGAACAAGCGCAAGCCGCAGTTCACGAACCGCTGAATCCGGCTCCGACGAGGCCCTCGCCATGCCGGTCATTTCCGTCACGCTCGTGCCGGGCTATGCGCCCGAGGCGCAGGCACGACTGGTCTCGCACCTGGCGGCCGCGGCGCGCTCGGTGGTGCCCGCGTCCGACGCCGGCACCACGGTCTACGTGAACGAGGCCAGCACCTACCGTCGCGACGGGCGCGTGCTGACCGGAGGGGACGGCGCGCAGGCCCTGCCCGATGCCGCCCTCGTGGTCCGCGATTTTCTGGACGCGGTGGGCCGCCGGGATTTCGAGGCCGCCCGCCAGTGGCTGGCACCGGACTTCGAGATGGTTTTCCCGGGCGGCGTAAGGATGCGGGACTTGGCCGAACTGACGGACTGGGCGGCGGGGCGCTACCAGTCAGTACGCAAGCACTACGAACGTTTCGACCCGTCCTGGCAGGGGGAGGTGACGGCGGTCTTTTGCAGCGGCACCCTGGAGGGCCGCTGGCTGGACGGGAAGGGCTTCGAGGGGGTGCGCTTCGTCGACCGCTTCGAGCTGGTCGGCGGGAGGATCCGCCGCCAGGAGGTCTGGAACGACTTGGCCGAGACCCGTGCGGTCCCTGCGGCGGGGGCCTGACGGGGGGCGGCGCCCTTGCTATAATTTCGGGCTCGGCGCTTTAGCTCAGTCGGTTAGAGCGATGGAATCATAATCCACAGGTCCGCGGTTCGAATCCGTGAAGCGCCACCAAACAAAAGCCCTTGGCAGTGATGCCAGGGGCTTTTTCATTGACTAAGTCGCGCGTCGCTGGACGCAAAACCTCTGCTTCACGCTCACTCACATGCAAAACCGCTCACCGCGGGCGTGGCAATTGAATTTATCGACTGCCCGGTTGTACCTCCTGGTAGCCTCGTCATTCTTCCGCCTGACATCCTCCATCGCCTCATCGAGGACACACGCCTTGTAGTCCTTGAGGGCCTTTTCATATCGATCCATCTCGTTCTTGCACCACTGAAAACTCGTGCTGTTTTTGAACGGGGTCTCAAGAGTTAGACACATCGGCTCAGATTGCATCGAGCAAAAGGCACGGGCGGCAAATGGAAAAAAGAGAGCAGCGATCGCTATGACAGCCACTGCAATGCGAGAAATAGATCTGCTGAACATCTAAAAATCTCCCTTTGAGCATCGCGCAATAAGACGTGATCAGTTCCGCGATCTTCTCCAAATTGGAGACTCACAAAGAGAGAACACTTTCGCGGTATCTAGATGCGGTCGCTCTTGCGATCTTTTTGCTTCTACAACTTTTATAGCACCAGGATTTTACGAGGGCTCCTATCTGCCGTATTCAAAGCATCGGAAGTCATTTCCAATGCCTTGCCCTGGGTGGCATCATTGAAAAAACCAAGGGCAAGAGATGCGCGCCAAAAATTCTGGAGACCTCTACGGCATTCTGGGAATTTCCAAGAATGCGTCTTTAGCAGACATCAAAGCTGCTTATCGAAGCAAAGCGATGGAGCTGCATCCTGACCGGAATCAGAGCCGGGACACAACTGCAGAATTTCAAGCGCTGCAGGGCGCCTACGAGACGCTTTCAGACGAAACGCTGCGCCAACAATACGATGCAGACAGCGCTGTTCCATCGGGGTCACGCAGCGAACATGGCGGCGACTACAAGCCTTTGGCTCCAATCGTCTGCTCAAAATGCAACGCAGTGTCTGCACAGCCTCACTTCAAAGTCTTTTATACCGTCTTCAGCTACATCTTTGGCGCATACAAGAAACCATATCAAGGCATCTTCTGCTCCAGCTGCGAACTCAAAACTGGACTGAAAGCATCGGCCATAACGCTGGCAACCGGTTGGTGGAGTATTGCTGGCTTCTTTTGGACCATCCAAACGCTCTTTCAAAATCTCGTAGGCGGACGCTTCAACGAACAGAATGCTCGCCTGCAGGCGCTGCAAGCTGCCTACTTCGCTCAAAGTGGAAAACTCGAATTGGCGCGAGCGATAGCCGCTGCAGCACTGAAGCTCGCAGAAAGAGCCAAAACCAGTCGCGCCGATGATGGAATTTCCATTCAGGCGCTGCGAAAACATTTGGCAGACTTCATTCACTCGCTGCCTGCAAGTACAAGAACAGTCGAATTAAAAAATACAAGTGACATTTTCAACTCGCGATTCGTCGCGCAGTTCGCTCTACTTTTCGTCTTCGCAGGCCTTGTCTCTGGCGGAATTTATCAACAAGAAGTCGCGTCAAGAGAGCAAGAGCGAATTCGCCTCGAACGGCAGGGTCTAGAAAGAGCGCGTGCTGCAGCGATTGCTGCGCGAGAGGCCGAGGAACTCAAAAAAGCCGAACTTCCGCTTCCGCCCAACGGAATCATGAAGTTAGCCAATCGCAGCAGTTTCAACCCCAACAACGCTCCTCCCTTCAAAATCTCAAACGCTCCAGGCGCCAACACGCTGATGAAGTTAGTTCGCACCTCTGATGGCATGGAGGTGATCAGCATATTCATCAGAGCGGGGCAAACAGTTGAAGTACGGGTACCGCCAGGCAGCTACAAGGCGAAAATCGCCTCTGGGCAGACATGGTACGGAGACGCGATCCGTTTCGGCCCGAGCACCAGCTACGCAGTGCTCGATACGGTTCTCAGCTTCTCTGTGGAAGGCTCTCAACTCTTAGGCAACGAAGTACGACTCACCAGAGTGAGAGAAGGGAATTTGCGAGAGACACCGTTGAGTGCAAAAGATTTTTGACTGCAATTCCTTCAGCCGCTGCTGCGTGGTTTGGCGGTCACGCAGCAGGGTGAGGTGTTGTCGCCAGCGGCTTTTTCTTTGCGCTTCGCCTTGACCCACGTCAACGCCTGCGCCCCGTGCGAGCCCTAGCATGAAGCGCTTCAGGAGATCGCCATGCCCCAACACCTCACCGACAGCCAAAAGGCCTGGCTGTCCGCCGAGCTCGAGCAGCATGCGCGCCAATTGCGCGCGCAACTAGAGAGCCACCTGCATGGCCAGTCCCGTGTAGATCGTGCGAACGAGGTGCTGCATCAGGATGACGACGATGCCTCGCAACGCCGCCCCGAACTGGCCGTGGCCGCCGCGCTGACCGACCAGGAGCAGGTCCAGCTCGAGGCCGTGGCCCAGGCCCTCGAGCGCCTGCACAGCGACCGCTACGGCGTGTGCCGCACCTGCGGTGTCGCCATCCCTTTCGACCGCCTCCAGGTCCAGCCCTGGGCCACGCAGTGCGTGCCCTGCGCCTCGTGAGCGCCTCCCCACACAGCCCGCGCGCACCCGGGCGGATGCCTGCCCTCACGGGCCCTGCAGCAGCTTTTCACACAGGCCGTGCAAGGTCACCGCTTGAATATCGCCCGCCAGTGGGTAGGCCTCCTGGCCGGGGTACACCACCCACTTGCGGGCAGGCTGCAGGTCGTCGCAGGCGCTGTGAAAGCCGCGTTCCACCTTGGGCGAGAGGCTGCGCTTGAACTCCACAGCCCAGAGTTCCCCGCCAGGCCAGACCAGCAGCAGGTCGATCTCCGCGCCTGCGCTGGTCCGATAGAAGTAGCCGGTCACGCCGCGGGGTGCGCACGACAGCAGGCTCTCGAGGCAATGACTCTCCCAACTGGCCCCCACCGCCATGTGAGAGAGCAGTTGCTCTCGCGAACCGATGCCCAGTAACGCATGCAGCAGGCCGGTGTCTCGCACGTACACCTTGGGCGCCTTGACCAGACGCTTGCCGGTGTGGGTATGCCAGGGCTGCAAACGGCGCACCAGCAGCAGATCGCACAGCAGGCCGATGTAGCCATTGGCCGTCTTGGCGTCCACGCCCAGGTTGCGCGCCAGTTGCGCCACATTGAGCAAGCCGCCTTGATGATGGGCCAGCATGGTCCAGAACCGCCGCAGCGTCTCCGCGGCGATGCGCGGCCCGAACTGGGGGATATCGCGCTCCAGATACGTGCGGATGAAGTTCTCCCGCCACTGCAGGCTGCGCGCATCGCTCGACGCCTGCAAGCTGGACGGGAACCCTCCGCGCAGCCACAAGGCGTCTTGCGCCTCGGCGCCGGTCTCCCACACGTTCAGGGGGGCCAACTCCAGATAAGCGATACGGCCCGCCAGCGTCTCACCCGATTGCTTGAGGACGTCCAGGCTGGCAGAGCCCAAGAGCAAATAGCGGCCGGCACCATATCCCCTGCGGCGGGCCTGGTCGATCAAGCCCCGCAGCACGGGGAAAAGCCCAGGCGCTCGGTGCACCTCGTCAAGGATGACCAACTTGTCGAGGTGCCCTTCCAGGTACAGCTCGGCCTCCGCCAGCTTGCTGCGGTCGCGTTCTGACTCCAGGTCGAGATAAACATGGGGCTGGCGACGCCCGACCTCCAGGGCCAGCGTGGTCTTGCCCGACTGCCGGGGGCCGAGGAGCGCCACGGCTGGCGAATGAGACAGTTCGTCCCTTAACTGAGGGTCTAGCAAGCGATCGTACATCCTTGCAATTATGGATATTTATTCCATGATTTGCAATAATGAGCTTACAATCCCGCCTCACTTGTCTCGTCCCGTGTCGTCCCTCCAAGACCCCTGATCATGCGCCCCGTCCTCACGCTCCTGCCCCTCCTGCTTGCCGGTTGCGCCAGCCTCGAGATGCCCGGCCCCCCGCAGCTGGGCATGAAGTTCCAGGACCCCTACCCCGCCCAGTACGGTGGGGGGACCCACGACGGGCTGGACCTGGATGCCCCCCTGGGGACGCCGGTGCGAAGCATCGCCGACGGCGTCGTCTCGATCGCCACCGTCACGGACATCAAAGGCCACAAGACAAACATCGTGATGATCCAGCACAAGGATCGCACCGTGAGCCGCTACCTTCACATCGAGAAGGTGCAGGTCAAGCGCGGCGATGAAGTCAAGCAGGGGCAGCCCCTTGCCGTCCTCGGGCTGAACGGACCGGGCGGCCCCAACACCACAGCCAGGGTGCCCTACCCCCACCTGCACCTGGAGATCTATCGCCAGGACAACCTCATCGACCCGATGCGGCTCGGGTTCACCTGCGGCGCGGGTGACTGGCGCTGGCCGATTGGCTGCGCCGGCGATTGAGGACAAGCGGCGTCAAGGCAGATGTGTGCCGGGGCATGAACCGCTCGCCGGCCACCCCTCCGCGGCGACCCGCATGATCACCCACATCGACAAGATCGTCATCGGAATCTGAGCGCTGCAGGCGCCCGCCGCAGCTGCGGCACCCCCTGCAGCAACAGCGTCCACAAGCCCGCCGCAGCAGCCGACAGGCTGCGATGCCGCAGCCGCACCAGGTAGATCGGCCGTGACGCCTGCTCGCCTTCGAGCGGCACTGCCGCCAGCGAATCACGCTGGCACAGTTGCAGCGAAGACCGGGGCACGATGCTGATGCCAAAGCCATGGGCCACCAGCCCCGCCAAGGTACCCAGTTGGTCCACCTCGAAGCCGGTGTCCTGGATGTCCTGATCACGCAGCAGGGGTTGCAAGTACTGCCAGACGCTGCCCGAACGCAAGGTGTGGATGAAGGCCCGCTGGCGCAGGTGAGACAGCCGCACCTTGCGCCGCGCGGCCAGCGGGTCGTCGGCGCGGCAGATCAGGTAGAGCGGCTCGTCCAGCAGCTTCACCGCCTCGAACTCCAGCGAGTTGCCCGGTAGCGCGTTCAGGCCGAAATCGGCCTCGCCCCGGCGCACCGCATCCAGGCACACGTCGGACACCACATCCCGCAGGCGCAGCTCGATGCCCGGGTAACGCTGGCGAAACACCGACAGTTGGCGCGGCAGCCAGTCGGCGGCCAGTGAAGGCGGCGCAGCCACGCTCACACGCCCGGTACGGCGCGCGGCGCGGTCCTGCAGGTCGTCGATGGCGGCGCGCATCTCGCTGGCGATGCGCCGCGCCCCCTGCGCGAACACCTCGCCCTCGGGCGTGAGCGTCACATGGCGCGTGGTGCGGTCGAACAGGCGCGCGCCCACCTGGTCCTCCAGCCGCGCCACCATCTGGCTGAAGGCCGATGCCGACATGTGACACCGCTGCGCCGCCAGCGAGAAGCGGCGCGTCTCCTCCAGGGCCAGGAAAGCATCGATCAGGCGGCCGGACAAGCTCATTTCAATAAATCAAATAATCGTTTCAATAATTCCAGTTTACTTCCGATGATTCCCCGCGCACAGTGCCGCAAAGACACAAGAGGGACAGAGGATGGAGACCATCGCAGTCGGGTGCGGCGCCGGCTTTTCCGGCGACCGCTGCGACGCCGCACCGCCCGTGGTGCGCACGCTGATCGAACGGGGCGGGCCGGCCGCCCTGATCTTCGAGAACCTGGCCGAGCGCACGCTGGCCCACCAGCAGCTGGCGCGCCGCGCCGACGCCTCGCGCGGCTACGAGCCGCTGCTGCTGGACTACCTGCGCCCGGTGCTCGCCGACTGCCTGCGCCATGGCATCGCCATCGTGGGCAATTTCGGCGCGGCCAACCCGCAGGGCGCCGCCCGCGCCATCCAGGGCCTGGCGGCCGAACTGGGTCTGCCGGCCCCGCGCATCGGCATCGTCGAGGGCGACGACCTGTCCGACCCGCGGGGGCGCGCCCTGGTGCGCGCGCAACTGGGCGGAGATTTCGACGAGGCGCGCTTCGTCTGCGCCAACGTCTACCAGGGTGCCTTCGAAATCGCGCAGGCCCTACGCGCGGGCGCACAGGTCGTGGTGACGGGACGTGTGGCCGACCCCTCACTGGTCCTGGGTCCGGCCATCGCGCACTACGGCTGGAGCGCCACCGACTGGGACGCGCTGGCCGGCGCCACCATGGCCGGCCACCTGCTCGAATGCGGCGCGCAGGTCAGCGGCGGCTACTTCGCCGACCCTGGCCTCAAGGACGTGCCCGGCCTGGAGGACGTGGGCTTTCCCATCGCCGAGATCGCCGCCGACGGCAGCTGCATCATCACCAAGGCCGCGGGCACCGGTGGCCTGGTGGACTGCCGCACCGTCAAGGAGCAACTGCTGTACGAAGTCCACGACCCGGCGGCCTACCTCACCCCTGACGTGGTGGCCGACATCACGGGTGCCACCGTCACGCAGCTCGGACCTGACCGGGTCCGCCTGGCCGGTGTGCGCGGTCACCCGCGGCCGCCCACGCTCAAGGTGCTGGCCTACTTCGACGGCGGCTGGCTGGGCGAGGCCGAAATCTCCTACGCCGGCCCCAACGCCGAGGCACGCGCGCGCCTGGCGATGGACGTCATGCAACGCCGCATGGGCGCGCGCATGCCGCTGCGGTTCGACCTGATCGGCGTCCTGAGCATCCTGGGCGACGACGGCAACCGCCTGCTGCAGGCCCTGCCGGCGGGCGACTCGCGCGACATCCGCCTGCGCGTGGCCGGCCGCCATGAGGACGTGCGCGAGATCGACCTGCTGCTGCGGGAGGTGACCGCCTTGTGGACCGGCGGCCCAGGCGGCGGCGGCGGCGTGCGTACCGCCAAGCGCCAGCGCCTGTCCAACCGCGCCTGCTTCATTGCGCGCGAGCAGGTGCCCGCCCGCTACACACCGGCCTGAAACACGACCATGACGCAGACCCGCCTTTACGACCTTGCACACGCCCGCACCGGCGACAAGGGCAACCATTCCAACATCTCGTTGATCGCCTACCGAGCGCAGGACTACCCGCTGCTGGTGCAGCAGGTGACGTGCGAGCGCGTGGCGCAGCACTTTGGCGCCCGCCGGCCCACGCAGGTGCGCCGCTACCTGCTGCCCTTGCTCGGCGCCATCAATTTCGTGCTGGACGACGTACTCGATGGCGGCGTCAACGACTCCCTGAACCTGGACATGCACGGCAAGTCGCTGTCCTTTCACCTGCTCGAGATGCGCATCGACGCGCAAGCAACCCCCCACGACACCCAGGAGACCTCATGAAAACCCGTCACTTCCTCAAGACCCTGGCCGCCTGCACCCTGTACGCCGGCAGCATGGCCAGCGCCTGGGCGCAGAGCGCCGGCACCGGGCGCCCCGTGCGCCTGGTCGTGCCTTTCCCGCCCGGCACCGCCACCGACCTGGCCGCGCGGGTCATGGCCAACCACCTGCAGGGGGCGCTGGGTCAGGCCTTCGTGGTGGAGAACAAGCCCGGCGCCGGCGGCTCGATCGCCGCGATGGAAGTGATTCGCTCGGCCCCCGACGGCAACACGCTGCTGTTCTCGTCCAACTCGGCACTGGCCTCCAACGTGGCCCTGCTCAAGTCCATCCCCTACGACCCGAACAAGGACTTCTCGCCTGTCGCCGGCATCGGCGAGAACATGTTGGTACTGATGGTGCGCGCCGACCATCCCGCCAAGACTGCGGCCGAACTCCTGGGCTACATCAAGCAGCGACCTGGCAAGGTCAATGCGGGCTATGGATCCTCCAGCTCGCAGGTGTGCATTGCCGTCCTGAACAAGCTGGGCAACGTCGACGCAGTGGGTGTTCCTTACAAGGGCATCCCGATGGCGGTCAACGACGTGCTGGGGGGCTCACTCGATTTCACCTTCGTGGACCTGGGCAACGCGATGGCCCAGGCCAAGGGCGGCAAGATGCGCGCGCTGGGCATCACCGCATCCAAGCGTTCGCCGCTCGTGCCCGATTGGCCCGCACTGGCCGAAGGCCTGCCAGGCTTCGACATCACCGCCTGGTTCGGTATTGCCGGCCCAGCGGGCCTGCCCAAGGACGTCGCCGACCGCCTGCATGCGGCGGTGGCCCAGGGCCTGGCCAGCACCGAGGTCAAGGACAAGCTTGCAGGCATCGGTATCCAGCCCTTGCCGATGAGACCCGAGCAGCTCAAGGCCTTCATCGGCGCCGAAGTGACCAAGTGGGTGCGCCTGGTCAAGGAAGCCAACATCCAGCCGGAGTGACCATGAACGGCAAAGTCATGCTTGTCACCGGCGCCAGCCGGGGCATCGGCGCCGAGATCGCCGTGGGTGCCGCCCGCCAGGGCTGGCGCGTGGCCGTCAACTACCACCGCAGCGCGGACGCCGCGCACGAGGTGGTGCGCCGCATCCGCGACGCCGGCGGCGAGGCCGTGGCCCTGCAGGCCGACGTGAGCCAGCTGCCCGAGGTGGAGCGCCTGTTCAAGGAACTCGACGCCTCGCTCGGCCCCATCGATGCCCTGGTGAACAACGCCGGCGTGCTGGCGAGCTTTCGCATCACCGAGGTGGACGAGACCAACGTCGCCGGCCTGTACGGCGCCAATGTGTTCAGCGTCTACTACTGCGCCCGCGAGGCGGTGCGCCGCATGGCGCGCTCGCGCGGTGGCCGGGGCGGGGTGATCATCAACATGTCCTCGGTGGCCGCGCGCCTGGGCGGACTGGCCGGCGGCAGTGCCTATGCCGGCTCCAAGGGTGCACTCGACGCCTTCAACCTGGCCCTGGCCAAGGAGGTCGGACCCGAGGACATTCGCGTCAATGCGCTACGCCCCGGACTGATCGCGACCGAGATCCATAACGTACATGGCGGCCTCGAGCAGATGGAGAAGCTGGCACGCACCGCCGTGCCCCTGGGCCGATCGGGCAGCGCCATGGAAGTCGCCGAGGCGGTTCTGTGGCTGGCGAGCGACGCCGCCTCGTATGTGCACGGGGCGGTGCTCGATGTGGCGGGAGGGCGCTAAGTCCTGCCCCTGAAGGTCAGACCCTGCCATGGGCTGGCAGGGATCGGGGTGCCCGACTCGGGTTTTCTGGATTTCGCCTGCTAAAAGGCACGGTCACAATAGCGGGCCTGCGAATCAAACCCGAGACAACGTTCATGAACAAGCGCCAATTACTCAGTGCCGCAGCCGCACTGGTCTGCCTGCCTACCCTCTCACACGCCCAGGACTTCCCGCCCCGTAAAGCCGTCACCCTGCTGGTGGGCTTCGCCCCGGGCGGCGCCGCCGATGCCGCTGCGCGCCTGATCGCCAAAAAGCTGGGGGACAACATCGGCCAGACCGTGGTGGTGGAAAACAAGGCTGGCGCGGGCGGCAACATCGCACACCAGATCGTGGCCAACGGGCCTGCCGATGGCTCCGTGCTGCTTCTCGGCTCGGTCGGGCCGTTGACCATCGCCCCGCACCTGGCCAAGCTGCCCTACGATCCGTTCAAGGATCTGGCGCCCCTGTCGGGCGGCGTTCACTTTCCCAACGTGCTGGTGGTCAGCTCGCAAAGCGGCATCCGCACGTTGGCCGATTTCGTCGCCGCCGCGCGCAAGAGCGCGGGCAACGTCACCTTCGCCTCCACCGGTCCGGGCTCGGCCTCGCACCTGACCGGCGAGTTGTTTGCCCAGTTGATCAAGGCCGACATGACGCATATCCCCTACAAGGGTGGCGCACCGGCGATGCAGGACCTGCTGGCCAATCGCTTTACCGGTTATTTCGCTGCGCCGCCGACCGCCCTGCCCCACCTGGAGACCGGCAAGCTGGTGGCCCTGGCCACGACAGGTCTGACACGCCCGGCTTACATGCCCAATCTGCCGACCGTGGCAGAACAGGGCTTCCCGGGCTTCGAGGCCTTGAACTGGTATTCCTTCAATGCGCCGGGCAAGACGCCCACTGCCCTCCTGGATCGCTGGAACCAGGAAATCGTCAAGGTGCTCAATGACCCATCCATCCGCGAGCAATTGAACAAGCACGGACTCTCGCCGCACCCCACGAGCCGCACCGAACTGCTCGAGTTCATGCGCAAGGAGTCGGCCAAGTGGGGCCAGATCGTGCGTGACCGCAAGATCCTCGCGGAGTGATGACGCGCGGGTGGGCCCTCAGCCCCCCGAGAAGGCGAACGCCTCGTGCAGAGGTTCTCGACCGTCCTATCTTTTGAGCCGCTGTTGAATCAACGGCAGCTTGTCCTCATAAACCATCCCTGAGGTATCGCGCAGCGGCCGACCCGGCACATGCTTCGTGAGCCAGGCACGCAGGCTCTCGACTTCACCGGGCCTGACCAAGGGATCATGGCTGTTGCCTGCATAGCGGTAGGAGGTGAGGTTCTCGGGCCGCGAGGCGAATTTGCGCTCGAAGCCCACCGCCGGCTGCGCCTTGCTGCCCTGCGCCCA
>JACCDM010931354.1_pt1 | contig 12820 bp, 9 predicted proteins | sample 7445851 | NCBI WGS metagenome assembly JACCDM01 (sample SAMN15323438, study PRJNA562643) | freshwater metagenome | isolation source: river surface water | place: USA:Blue River Watershed | collected 2017-08-16
ATACCGAGCGTGATCCGGGTCTGTCGAAAGATGCCTTGTTCGCCATTTCGCAGTACTGGGAAGGCGTGCGTCGTTACTACGCACCGTTTGAAGCCGATATGCGTTCGGGTACCTCGGATGTGTATCGTCATGAAATGCCGGGTGGTCAGTACACCAATCTGCGTGAGCAGGCGAGGGCGATGGGGATAGATCATCGCTGGACCGAAGTCGCGCAAGCCTATGCCGATGTCAATCAACTCTTCGGCGATATCGTCAAAGTGACGCCTACTTCGAAAGTGGTGGGTGACATGGCCTTGTTCATGGTTGCCAATGATCTGACGCCGGCCGATGTGAGTGATCCGGATCGGGAGATTGCGATCCCTGAATCCGTGATTTCATTGTTCCGCGGCGAGTTGGGTTTCCCGCCCGATGGTTTTCCGGCCGCGCTGCAAAAGAAAGTTCTTAAGGGCGAGAAGCCTCTTGAAGGGCGACCCGGCGCGAGCCTGCCCCCTGTGGATTTGCAGCAGGCACGAGCGAGTGCCGAGAAGGCGGTGGATCGCAAGATCAGCGAGCAGGAACTCGCGTCCTATCTGATGTATCCGAAAGTCTTTACCGAGTATGCACAGCATCGACGTCAGCATGGTGATGTGAGCGTGCTGCCCACCGATGTGTTTTTCGAGGGACTCAAAGATGGTCAGGAAATCTCGGTGGATATCGATCGCGGCAAAACACTGGTGATTCGCCTGCTCGGACGTACTGACCTCGAAGAAGAGGCCCAGACCAAACTGTTCTTCGAGCTCAATGGTCAGCCGCGCATGGTGCGTGTCCAGCATGCGGGTGTGGTGAGCTCGGTATCACATCCCAAAGCACAGGAGGGCAATGCGCTGCACGTCGGTGCGCCCATGCCGGGCATGGTGGTGACGCTCGCTGTCAAACCCGGTCAAAAGGTGAGCAAGGGCGATCCGCTGGTCTCAATCGAAGCCATGAAGATGGAAACCATGATTCGCGCCGAGATCGATGGCGTGGTGCTGCACACGCATGTCAAACCCGGTAGCGTGGTCACGGCAAAGGACTTGCTGGTCGAGTTCGCAGCGTCCTGATCAGCTCGCCTGCTTGCGCAATCCCAGCGCGATCACGGTCGTGACGACGATGAGTGCGCCCAGGACCTGTACGGGTGCAATGGCCTGACCCAGCAGCAGCCAGGCCAATGCCAGTGCGAAGACAGGTTCCACGTTCATGATCGCGGAATTACCGACCACGCCCAGACGTGGCAGCAGGCTGAACATCAGCGTGAAGGCAGTGCCGTAAAGGACAGTGAGACCTGCCAACCCCCACCAGCCTGTCCCAGTGGTTGGCAGCGACCAGTCGCCACTACTTGCTGCGAACGCTGTTGTCAGCAGCAGCACCGTGCCCAGCGTGTAGGCTGTTCTCACCCGGCCATCAATTGACAGCAGCTCATGCTGCGTCAGCACCATGGCCAGTGCGAAGGTGGCTGCGGCGGTGGTCGCAAATGCCACCCCATTGCCGATCTGCTGCCAGTGTGCAGAAGCGCCCAACCCTGAGGCAGCACCGAAAGCATCCAGTGCCAATGCCAAACCAAACAGAATGACGGGCATCGCTCTGAGCACAAATTTTTCTGCCTGATGACGGTAAATAATCCGTGCCCAGAATGCAGCCCACAAGGGATAGGTATTAAACGCAAGCAGGGCAAGTGCCACCGGCAGGCGCGCCACCGCTGAGTACAGGCAATAGCTCTGTATGGCCACCAGTGTACCGACGACAGGCATGAAGAGCAGCGAGCGTCCCTCTAAACGCGGCGATACGCGCTGGCTGAGCAGCAGCAGGGCGATGATCAGCGCCGTAACGCCACTGCGAAAGATCACGGCAGTCGTGACGCTCACGCCATCGTTGAATGCAAATCGTGCCGAGACGTGATTTGCCCCCATCATCACGGCGATCAGCAGCAGTGTCAGGAATGCAGTACGAGATAGGGACTTGCTCATTATTTTTCTTGTCTCGGTGCGGTATCGCAAATGCCAGGCAGGTTTACCCGGACGGTGAATGCCCATTATTTCATGATCGCGGTCGAGCGTCGGTGATGCCAGCGATGACGTGTATATTTCGGTCGTCCTGATCAGAAAATCCGGATAGCAACGAGATGATACGAGATGATACGAGATGATACGAGATGATACGAGATGATACGAGAAGAGACAGCGACGCCTGATAAATTCCTGATGAATTCAGTCTCTCCACTACGCACTGAGGACTGGCGTCCACCTGCGCCCGCCTTGCGATCCAATCTCGCCATCGGACTCAGGATACTTTTCCAGCGCTCGCCCGACCTGCTGCAAACGCTGCCGCGTGACTGCTACACCAAAGACATCATCACGGTGCCGGTGGGCAGACGGCCTGTCTTTATCGTCAATCATCCCGAGACGATTCGTCGCATTCTCACAGAAGATCGGGCGAGTTATCCGAAGAGCGATCTGATGGTCTCGGCATTGTCGCCGCTGCTGGGCGATGGTGTGTTGATTGCTTCAGGTGAGCTCTGGGAACATGATCGTCAGATGCTGGAGCCGGCCTTCATGCATATGCGGCTCGCGCACATGTTTCCGGATATGCGTGAAGCTGTTCACGATTTTGTGGAGCGACTGCAGCTTCTGGAGACAGACGCCGTGGTAGATCTGGAATCGGAACTCACGCACGTGACGGCCGACATCATGTTGAGGACGATTTTCTCCAAACCCATAGGCGCTGCGCGAGCGGAGGCTGTGTTCGAAGCCTTTTCCTCGTTTCAGAAAAACAGTCCCCAGTTTCAGTTGCAGCATGTGTTAGCCAGCGATCCGCGCAAGCCTGCCTTACCCAGCGCCGAGTTAATGCGCGATGCCAGCATTCTCAGGGACTTGCTGGCAGAGATGCTGGATGAGCGACTTCGACTGAATTCGCAAGGCGAGGTATTTGTTGATTTTGCTCAGGCGGTGATTGATGCGCGTGATGCGGAGGGCTTGCCCTTCAGTCGTGAAAAAGTCATTGATCAGCTGGCGGTTTTTTTTCTCGCGGGTCATGAAACAACGGCAAGCAGCTTGTCCTGGACATTTTTCATGTTGTCGCAACAGCCTCGGGTCTTGAGAAAGCTGCGTGATGAAATTCGAGACGTGCTGGCCGACCGTCCCTTTGAATTCGATGATTTCAAGTCACTGAGCTTTGTTCGCGATGTCTTTCGCGAATCATTGCGACTCTACCCACCGGCGGCTTTTCTCACGCGTCGTGCCCTGCATGAGGATAAATTTGGACGTCTGAAAGTACCGGCAGATAGTTTCATCGTCATATCGCCGTGGCTGATCCACCGGCATCAGGCTTATTGGCCTCATGCAGACCGTTTTATCCCCTCGCGCTTTGATGTGAATGGCAGTGCACCAGTGCCGGGGACCTATTTACCCTTCGGGCTGGGGCCTCGCGCGTGTACTGGAGCGACGATTGCGCAGCTCGAGGCCTCATTGATTCTGTGTGAAGTATTGCGGCGGTTTTCGTTTTTTCCCTTGAATGCGGCAAGTGTCTTTCCCGTTTCGCGGGTCAGCGTGCGGCCTTCTGATGGCATACGCTGTCGTGTGGAGAAAATTGATAGCGGGTGAGTCGATGCAGGCTTGGATAAAAAAACCCAGCCAAATCTGGCTGGGTTTTTCATCTGAGGATGAACGGACGGGCCAAGCTCTCGCTCGGCTATACCGATTTCAGGAAGTTCAGTGCGATCTTGTTGAATTTGGTCGGGTTCTCCATGAACATGAAGTGGCTGCCGCCTTCCTCGGCTTCAAAGATTTCCACTTTGGCGCCCGGTATTTTGCTTGCAATCCAGGCCTGCGATGCCGGGGTAAAAAAGCTGCCCTTGGCACCGACCACCAGCGTTGGCACATTGATGCGGGTGATTGTGTCGCGCCAATCCTGCACGCAATGATCAACCAGCAATTTGGCTGCCTCTTTGCGCGGGAATTTTAGATTTTGTGCGAGCGCGTACTCCAGCTTTTGAGCAGGGTAAGCCTTGGTGAAGAACATGCCATTGACCAGACCGGCTGTCGTCTTCTCTCCATCTGCACCCGAGAGTGCGGCGGCGGTATCAAACAGTGCCTGCGGTGTGAAGACAGCGCCGGCATCGGCTTTCTCCGCATCGGACATGCCGGGAGGGATGGTGGTGTAGGGCGCTTGATCGACCAGAATCATCGATCCCGTGCGGTGTTTGCCATACAAATCCCAGTGCGCCCAGATCACGGAGCAGCCCATGGAGTGTCCCACCAGTGTGGCATTGCTCAGGCCCAGACTATCGAGCAGTTCATGCAAATCCGTCGCCAGCCTGGACATACGATAGCCATGCTTTGGCTTGTCGGAGTCGCCGTGGCCACGCATGTCGACGGCGATCACCCGGTAGTTTTCTGAAAAGGCGGTGATTTGATCCTGAAACATCGCTGCAGTTTGTGACCAGCCCGGAATCATCACGATGGGTCGGCCGCGGCCTGATTCCAGATAACTCAACTTGACGCCATCACTGGTCATGAAGCTGCCTTGCTTTATTTCGCCTGGGTTAACGCCACCACCCAGACCAATGCTGGCACAACCTGTCGTGGCCAGTGAAGTGCCGGCCAGCGCTGCAGCCGCGAGAAAGTGGCGTCGAGAATGGCGCTGCGCTTGCATCTCGTCTGCGATTGGCAGATCGGTGGGCGAGTTATCTTTTTTCACGTCGTCTCCTGTTTATTTATGAATTTAAAAACAATCATCACGCCTTGCTGCGCAAGAAAGATAGCAGAGTCTTTGGTCAGGAGACTTTTTTCTGCCCATTCCCTTCACTGCGGCGAAATATCGGTCAGGTAGCCAGCCGAGTCTACAATATGGCAAGATTTACAAAAATTAATGACGGAGACAAAGCATGGCACGTTCCCTCGCCGCCGAAGCGGACGCGAAATTTCACTTTCATCCTTATACCCAGCCAAGAGATCTCGAAAAAAACGGAGCGCTCGTGATCGTTGGTGGGCGAGGCGTGCATGTCACGGACGAACACGGCAAGGAATACATCGAGGGTATGGCCGGTCTCTGGTGTGCTGCACTGGGTTTTTCCGAGCAGCGTCTGGTGGATGCGGCGCATAGTCAGATGCAGAAGCTGCCCTACTATCACACTTTTTCCGGGAAAGTCTCTGGCCCGGTAACCGAGCTCGTTGAGGTCATGATGCGCTGGTCGCCTGTGCCGATGGCGCGCATCCTGTTTGCGAATTCAGGATCGGAGTCGAATGACACGGCGGTCAAGCTGGTTCGCTATTACCACAATGCCATTGGCCGGCCGCAGAAGAAAAAAATCATTGCGCGTGTCAAAGGCTATCACGGCGTGACGCTGGCTGCGGCCTCGCTCTCGGGCATTCCCACCATGCACAAGCATTTCGATTTGCCGATGCCGGAGACGATTCGGGTCAGCTGTCCGCATCCCTATCAGTTTGCGAAATCCGGTGAGACCCCGGATGACTTTGCCGAGCGTCTCGCCAGAGAGTTGGAGGATACGATTCTGCGCGAGGGACCTGACACCGTCGGTGCCTTCATTGCAGAGCCGGTGCAGGGTGCAGGCGGTGTGATCATCCCACCCCCGCGTTACTTTGATCTGATTCAGCCGATTCTGAAAAAATACGACATCCTGTTGATTGCCGATGAAGTGGTGAGCGGTTTTGGTCGATTGGGTAAGGCCTTTGGTTCAGAAGTCTATGGCTTGCAGCCCGATTTCATCACAGTGGCCAAGATGCTGACATCCGCATACGTGCCCATGTCTGCACTCTATGTCAGCGACCGCGTTTACCAGGCGGTGGCCGATGCCAGCGCCGAGGTGGGCGTGTTCGGTCATGGCTACACTTATGGGGGACACCCGGTAGCCTGTGCGGTGGCACTGGAAGCCCTGAAAATCTACGAAGAGCAGAACGTCATTGGTCACGTCAATCGTGTGTCGCCTCGCTTGCAGGAAGGACTGAAAAAATTCAGCAGTCATCCGTATATCGGTGATGTGCGTGGTATGGGTCTGATCGCAGCCGTGGAACTCGCGGCAGATCCGGCAAGTCGTACGCCTTTTGCCGCTGAGCGAGGTGTTGGTGCGTATCTGGTTCGGCGCGCGCAGGAGCACGGGCTCATTCTGCGTGCGATGGCAGGCGACATCGTCGCCTTTTCGCCGCCCCTGATTATCTCGGATGCAGAGATTGACGAACTGCTGCTTCGCTTTGAGCGGGCGCTGGATGACACCACGGCGTGGATAAAGAGCTGGTAATGCACTGCTGATGCGCTGGTAATACCTTGCTATGGCCTGGTATTAAATCGTGTTGCGCTAGCGTCGCGCATTGCTGACCGGGTTCCGTGCCAGTTGGATGAATTGATCAATCACATCCCGATTGCGCGCGCCACGCCGACGCACTAAGCCGATGTCCGTGCCCGGAATCGCATCACGCAGCTTTCTGACCTCAATGCGCTCAGCGTCCAGCGTCCATCGGCGGTAGAGGAAATCCGGAAGAATCGATATCCCTGCGCCCACCCCTACCAGTGAGCGAACCGCTTCGAGCGAGCTGGTGCGCAATTTCACATCGGGCGTCAGTCCTTGCCTGCGCCACAGGGCTCGCTGCATGTCCTCGATACGGTCCGCCTCCAGTACGATCAATGGCGTACCCGCACACAAGGCAAGTGTCAGCTCGCCATGCTCTGCAAGCGGGTGGTTGGATGACATCCAAACGCGATTGGGCGAGGTTGAAAGCGTTTCCACCTGGAGCGCCTGCTCATCCAGAGTGTTGGCAACCATCAGCGCGATGTCAACTTCACCATTGATCAGCAGGTGCTCCAGGAAGGGCGGCGAATCCTCAAGTATGTCGACCCTGACGCCGGGATAGGAGCGCTGGAAGCGTGCGACCAGGTCGGCAAGGCAGTAGCCGGCCATCAGGCTGGTCACACCGATGGTGAGCGATCCTGTCAGCTCATCCTTCTCGTCATGATTGATGGCGCCGGCCTGCATCACGGCGGAGATGACCTGACGCGCCTTGGCTTCGAAGCGGTACCCGGATTGCGTCAACTCCATGCCCCGGGGCAGGCGCTCAAACAAAGGGGCGCCCAGCGTTGTTTCTAATTCCTGAATACTTTTGGTCAGCGCGGACTGGGCGATATTGACCAGCCGCGCTGCCCCGGCTATCGAGCCAGCGTCACAAACAGCCAGAAAGTAGCGGAATTGCTTTAATGTGAAGTGTTTGCTCACTGTTATCGGGATACTATGGGCGAGGATAAAGGCATTTCAAAGACCTATCTGAAAAATAGAAAGCCACCTGTTTAAATATTGAACTTTTCGGTTTTCAGGGTCAAGGGATAACGTTAGTCCGACTGTGTGCTGGTGCGTGGCCTCACGCTGTGCTGGGTATCAGTAGATAGCAAAAAAATAATGTAATTGGCTGGCCATCTAGACAACCGGAGAGACGCGATGAGCACTTTGAAGCGAACAGCAGCTGCATTGACTCTGACAGCATTTACTGGCGCAAGCTTTGCGCAGGCACCTTTGCAGAAAATCGGCAAAGGCGAGGGACAGGTAGATATCGTTGCCTGGGCGGGTTACATCGAGCGAGGTGCAACCGACAAGGCGTTTGACTGGGTAACCGAGTTCGAAAAGAAAACCAGCTGCAAGGTCAATGTAAAAACAGCCGGTACCTCGGACGAGATGGTCGCGCTGATGAATGAAGGCGGTTTTGATCTGGTGACTGCCAGTGGCGATGCATCCTTGCGTCTGATTCGCGGCAAGCGCGTGCAGCCGATCAATGTCAGTCTGATCCCCAGCTACAAGACGATCGATCCACGGCTGCAGAAAGCGCCCTGGCACTACGATAACAACACGCACTATGGCGTGCCCTATCAGTGGGGCTGGAATGTGCTGATGTATAACACCAAGGTATTCGGCAACAAGAAACCCACCAGCTGGAGCGTGGTTTTCGAAGAGCAGAAACTGCCCGATGGCAAGAGCAACAAAGGTCGCGTGCAGGCCTTCGATGGTCCGATCTATATCGCGGATGCAGCGCTCTACCTGAAAAAGAAAAATCCCTCCCTGGGCATCAAGGATCCTTACGAGCTGAACGAAACCCAGTACAAGGCTGCGCTTGATTTGCTGCGTGGACAACGCAAACTGGTGGGCAAGTACTGGCATGATGCATTCGTGCAGATCGACGACTTCACCAACGAAGGTGTGGTCGCATCAAGCTCATGGCAGTTCCAGGCGAATATCCTCGGTTCGAAGAAAGCTCCGATTGCAACCGTGGTGCCTGAAGAGGGTGCATCGGGTTGGGCAGACAGCACGATGATGCACGTGGACGCAAAGCATCCGAACTGCGCCTACATGTGGCTGGAGCATTCGCTCAACCCCAAGCTGCAGGGTGATCTCTCTGCGTGGTTTGGTTCAGTGCCTGCGGTGCCAGCGGCCTGCAAGGGCAACAAGCTGCTGACTGATCAGGGTTGCGCGAATCAGGGTTATAACGACTTCGACAAGATCTCGTTCTGGCGCACGCCGGTTGCTCAGTGCAAGAGCCAAAACAACCAGTGCGTCCCGTACCACAAGTGGGTGTCCGACTACATCGCGATTCTCGGCGGTCGTTAATTTGAGTTTTTCCTGTCGAACCGCGGTTTGATGCGGTTCGACAGGGCGACCTGGAGTGTCTCAATGGCGCATGCTGTCAGCCTGAGCCGGGTATCGTGTGTCTTTCATTCCGGCGGCAAATCTGTCAATGCCGTCGACGATGTCAGCCTTGATATTCAGCCAGGCGAATTCTTCACCTTGCTCGGACCTTCGGGTTCGGGCAAGACCACGTGTCTCAGAATGATTGGCGGGTTTACCCGTCCCACCTCGGGAACGCTCAGCATTCATGGCGAGGTGGTAGATTCACTTCCGCCTTATCTCCGTCCGGTGACCACGGTCTTTCAGGATTACGCCTTGTTTCCGCACATGACGGTGCTGGACAACGTCGCCTATTCGCTAATGGTACGAGGCGTCGCGAAATCCGTGCGCGAGAAGCGCGCTACCGAATTGCTCGAACTGGTGAGATTGCCGGACATGTCATCGCGCAAGCCTGCGCAGTTATCAGGGGGGCAGCGTCAGCGCGTCGCGCTTGCCAGAGCGTTGATCAGCGAGCCCAAGGTTCTTTTGCTGGATGAACCCCTGGGTGCGCTTGATCTCAAGCTGCGCGAACAGATGCAGATTGAACTCAAAGAGCTGCAACGCCGTCTGGCGATTACCTTCGTATTGGTGACACACGATCAGCACGAAGCCCTGTCCATGAGCGACAGGATCGGCGTGTTCAATCGGGGGCGTCTTGAGCAGATTGATACACCGACTGGCTTGTATGAGAGACCAGCGACGCGTTTTGTTGCTGAATTTCTGGGGGCAGCGAATGTGCTTGAAGCGGATGCTGCTCAGCGGCTGACCGGTAGCGCTGCTGCGATGATTCGTCCGGAGCGTATACGTCTTGGAGAGAGTGCGGGCGCACGCGTTCGCGGTATCACTGAAAATCTGCAGTATTTCGGTTCTTTTTGGCGCGCAAAAATTCGCTGCGATCAAGGCACGATGCTGATCGCTGATTTGGCGATCGATAGTGCGCTGCCGGCCGCAGGTGAGACAGTGCATCTGCATTGGGATGATTCTGCGATTCATCGTTTGAATGAAGCGGGTATGAGATGAGTGGGGCAGGGCTGCCAGCCATGCAGCTTGGGCATCGTTCCACGGCGAGTTTTGGTGACCGCCTGTCAGCGGTACTGTTTCAGCGCCAAAGTATGTTGTTACTCATCCTGCTGTTGCCGCCGTTACTGTGGTTCGGCGTGATTTATCTTGGCTCCTTGTTCAGTCTGCTGGCGCAGAGTTTTTTTCGGCTGGATGATTTTTCCGGCACGATAGTCTACGAGGTGGGGCTGCAGAATTTTGTTGCATTGTTCGAGCCGGCAAATCTGGATGTGATTCGTCGTAGCGTCATCATGGCGACCGTGGTGACGCTGACGAGCGTCGTGATTGGTTTTCCGATTGCTTATTTCATGGCGCGCTACGCGCGCGGCAGCACCAAAGCAATTTTGTATGTTGCAGTGATGCTGCCGCTCTGGTCGAGTTATCTGGTGCGCTTGTATGCCTGGAAGCTGCTGCTGGCCAAAGAGGGTGCCATTGCGTGGATCGTCGCCCAGTGCCATTTGGACTGGCTGCTTGAGGCAGTGCTGGCGACACCGGTCATCGGCGGAAACTCTCTGAGTTTTTCTTCGCTCGGTACCTTCATGGTGTTTGTCTACATGTGGTTACCGTTCGTGATTTTGCCCATACAAGCATCGATAGAGCGAATTCCTTCTTCGGTGCTGGAAGCCTCGGCCGACCTAGGCGCGCCTCCTCGTCGTACGTTCTGGACGGTGATTCTGCCGCTGGCGATGCCCGGCGTCGCAGCGGGCTCAATTTTTTCGTTTTCGCTCACGCTGGGTGATTACATCATCCCGCAGGTGGTCGGAAATTCCACGCTCTATATCGGACAGGTGGTGTACCGGCAGCAGGGTTTGGCGGGCAACCTGCCCTTTGCAGCCGCATTTTCCATCGCGCCGATTCTGATCATTGCGATCTACCTGTGGCTGGCCAAAAAACGCGGGGCTTTCGATGCGCTCTGAAACCTATCCTCTGCCGCGCGCATCAACGGGGTTGAAGCTTGCCACGCTCGGCGGCGTGCTGTTTTTGCATGTGCCACTCGCATTGATTATTTTGTATGCGTTCAGCAGTGAAGATAAAAGTTATGTGTTTCCACCGCCTGGTCTGACCACGCAGTGGTTTGCTGTCGCGCTGTCGCGCGAGGATGTCTGGAGTGCCGTGGGGCTCTCGGTGCAGGTTGCTTTGTGGTCGACGGGTATTGCGCTGGTATTGGGTACGTTTGCCGCAGGCGCGCTGGCAAGATTTCGTTTTTTTGGTCGGGATGCAATTTCCCTGCTGCTGATCTTGCCGATCGCCTTACCTGGTGTTGTCACTGGTATTGCCTTGCGTTCGGCTTATCACGCTGCCGACATTCCATTCAGTTTCTGGACCATCGTGATCGGTCACGCTACCTTTTGCGTCGTGGTGGTCTACAACAATGCAGTGGCAAGGCTGAGACGGCTGAGCCCTTCGCTTCTGGAAGCCTCGATGGATCTTGGCGCCAATGCGTTTCAGACTTTTTATCATGTGATCCTGCCGCAATTGGGCTCCGCATTGCTTGCAGGTGCGTTGCTGGCCTTTGCGCTGAGCTTTGATGAAGTGATCGTGACCACCTTTACTGCAGGCCAGCAAACCACTTTACCGATCTGGATGTTGCAGGAACTCATACGGCCACGACAGCGGCCTGTAACCAATGTCGTTGCAGTCTTCATCATTGGCCTGACCTTTATACCGATTATTGCCGCCTACTGGCTCACCCAGGCAGGCGACGACAACGCCCGAAAATAACGCTGACACAAGGAGATAAATCCATGGGACATTCTGCTGATAACCCGATCAGTTTTCCTACTGCGCTGTTGATTGACAATCATGCAGAGCAAGGCGAGGGAGCGATCGAAGTTGTGATCAATCCTGCGACAGGTGCTGCGCTGTGCAACGTGCCGGAAGCGTCGCCCGAGCAAGTGTCGCGTGCGGTGGCGGCGGCCGAGCGTGCGTTTGCCAGTTGGTCGCAGACCACACCGGGTGAGCGATCGGGCCTGCTGCTCTCACTCGCATCCGCCATCGAGAATCATGCAGAAACCTTTGCACGTCTGGAGTCGCTCAACTGCGGCAAGCCTTACGACAGGGCGCTGAACGACGAGATTCCTGCGATCGTTGATTGCTTCCGCTACTTTGCGGGTGCCGCGCGCTGCATGAGCGGTACTGCGGCGGGCGAGTATCTGGCCGGGCATACCAGCATGATCCGGCGCGATCCGGTGGGCGTCGTGGGCTCCATCGCGCCGTGGAATTACCCAATGCTGATGGCTGCATGGAAGGTCGCTCCAGCAATCGCTGCCGGCAATACGGTCGTGCTCAAGCCCAGCGAGCAGACGCCGCTGACTGCTTTGTATTTTGCGCAGCTCGCGGCGGGCATTCTGCCGCCCGGTGTGCTCAACGTCATCTGCGGCAAGGGCATGAGTGTCGGTCAGCCGTTGGTTGAGCATCCCAAAGTCCGTATGGTGTCGATTACGGGTGATGTTGCGACGGGCCGCAAGATACTGCAGGCTGCATCAGGCACCTTGAAGCGCACACATCTCGAGTTAGGTGGAAAAGCACCTGTCATCGTGCTTGATGATGCGGATATTGCTTCCGTGGTGGAGGGTGTGCGTACCTTCGGTTATTACAATGCCGGGCAGGATTGCACGGCAGCCTGTCGTATTTACGCAGGACCCAAGATTTACGAGAAGCTGGTGGCCGACCTGACACTTGCGGTCTCCACCATCAAAGTAGGTACTCAGGAAGAAGAGGGTGTTGAGATCGGTCCTTTGATTTCTGATCGTCAGCGTAACCGCGTCGCCAGCTTTGTCGAGCGCGCGCAAATGGCGGGGCATATGCAAGTGACTACCGGAGGCAAGGTGCGCTCAGGTGCTGGCTTTTTTTATGAACCCACCGTGATCGCTGGTGCCTTGCAGGAAGACGAGATCGTACAGCGCGAAGTCTTCGGGCCGGTCGTTTCGGTAACGCGCTTCGATGATGATGCACAGGCAGTGCAATGGGCCAATGACTCCGAGTACGGACTCGCATCCAGTGTGTGGACATCCGATGTCTCAAAGGCGATGAATATCGCGCGCCAGCTGCAGTATGGCTGCACCTGGATTAACACGCACTTCATGC
>JACCDM011271460.1_pt1 | contig 12820 bp, 10 predicted proteins | sample 7445851 | NCBI WGS metagenome assembly JACCDM01 (sample SAMN15323438, study PRJNA562643) | freshwater metagenome | isolation source: river surface water | place: USA:Blue River Watershed | collected 2017-08-16
CAATTGCTGCACCACCTGCGGTTGTTAAAGTACCTCCATTTGTAACGCTTGTAGCGTCTGTAGTGTTACTAATACCGATACCTCCAGCTGTTGTAATAGCACCTAAAATATTTGATGTAGAAGCTGTTGAATTAGAAGAAGAAACTACCAAAGGAGTCGATATAGTTGTTGATATATCTAACCTGGTTACTGATAAAGAATCTCTTATAGTAAATTGAGGAGAAACAGATGTTATCGTTCCTGGTGAGTTAAAATTAAGAGTATTGTTAGAATTAATATTTATATTTTTACCAGAAGCGGAGAATATGAATGCGTCGGCAGAGGCGCTTCCTAATACAAGCTGACCACCTATATAAACACTTTTAGCAATTGCTGCTCCTCCAGACGTTGTAAATGAACCACCACTTGCAACTGTACTCGCGTCTGTTGTATTGTTAATACCGAGACCACCAGATAATACTAATGAACCAGCAGAGCTCGATGTTGATGTCAGAGTAGATCTTATTCTGCAAGAATATAAAAGACTAGAGCTGAGCATGACAATATCTCCCCCAGACGGGTTTAAATAAAGTGGTTTAACAGTCACTCCAGCATGTACAGATTGAATAACAGAAAAGTCGTTAACCGTATCGTACCCAAGTGCAAGCCGTTTATCTGTAATAGTAGCTCCTGTTATATAGAATTGCCCATTAGTAGGCGAGTCTCCAAATGGGTTTGTTATAGAACTTAAACTATCTCCAATGATTCTAGAAGGGGTAGTAGTATCAGTATTCGTTATTCTTGTACTATTGCCTACGAAAAGACGCTTTGCGATTGCTGCACCACCTGCTGTTGTAAATGAACCGCCGTTTGTAATACCTGTAGCATCTGTTGTGTTGCTGATACCGATACCACCGGCAGTTACGATTGCACCTGTTGTGTTCGAGGTAGAAGCCGTTGTTCTTTTTATATCGACTTTACCAGTGTTAAATACAAAGTCTGTTGCAGTGAAATCTAAAAATCCTGGATTATACGATTGGATTTTAGCCGATGTTGTACCCAGCCCTCCAGTATTATTACTATAAAAATTTATAGCTGGTGTATTATTAATAGTATAATCTCCCAGATTTATAGATGAATTAGGCTGGTTAATATTTAAATTTGTAGTGAACGACGTAGCACTACTTGATATATCTATAACTTTTGAACTACCAAGTACAATACCAATATTATTTGGACCTACAGAATACAAACCCGAGTCTTCGTCTCCTCTAAAAGAAAAGCCTGGTTTAGATAAAGTTCCTGGTTCTGTTAATGATTGGTCGTAATTAAATTTCAAAACCCCGTTTATAATTGTATTATCAACATCTCTAACCGTCCATGTATTATTATCTATATATACAACAGACGAAGAACCAACTACAATATTTTTTCCAAAAGTAGAACCAGAAATTAAAGAGATTAAAGGAGTATTTAAAGTTTGAGTATTACCACAAAACGCACACGGGTTAGCATTATTATATATACTTTCTACATTTATACAATAATTATTTATATTTTTTGAAATAAACGAGTTAAACGATAATTCTTTTCCTGTCTGTAATCCGTCTATATACAGACCATTATAAGAATTGTATATTTCTAGCATAGAATACGTAATACCACTATTAAACATTTTAACACCATAGTCTGTATTATAAATTACACAAGATATTAGACTTCCTGTGTTCGAGTTTATATTATTTCTACTGTCAAACACCATTCCAGTCGCAGAATTTATGTTATTAACAATCGAAATAGACAACCCGTTCGAAGGTGCCGAAACAAACTGGATAGTGTCTGAATCCACAAATGAGTAATCTGTAGTTATAACTTGAAGAACGTTATTTACATATACACTAACATTCCCAATAACATCGATCGGTGTCGATAAATTATAAGTGGTAGAAACACCATTCCCTGTATAATTATCAGTTTCTGTATAACCACCATCGATAGTTATATGATAATAATGGACGTTAAACACATCTTTTCTTGCTACTACACCGTTTAGATATAACCCGTCTATATCTACATTCTGGACAGACCCATTGCTAGAATTATTTTTTATATAAACACCAGATGAACAAGCAGAGAAAGTGTTTCCGTCTATTTTGAACCTGTCTGTAGGTGTTCCTATATCACCCCCTATTACTACAATAGCTTCTGTTGCTATCGCCGAATTACCAGATGAAGCATCGTTAGGTAGAGGATCTGATAATGTTACTACAAGACCTAATATATTATCTATAAAAGCTTGGTGTTTTTTCCCATTGTCCATAAAAACAACTATTTGATTATCAACAGCCATTCCAGTTGTACTTGCTAATGTTATTTGTGACGAACCAGATAATGAAAGAGCGGTAAGAGTAGTTGATTTACATATATTATTATCTATATCATCAAAAACGGTGTTAGTGATTTCCTGTTGGGTACCTACACATTTAAAGACATACTCAGAACCTGGTTTAGTTTTTATAATACACCCGTTTCCGTCAAATTTGCACCTGTCTGAAAAATCGACTTCTCCAACGAGATATGTTCTATTGTGTCTTGCAGTTATTGTTCTGCCTATATTCATAGCATTCTGAAAAGCAACTGAATCGTCTGTTATACCATCTCCTACTGCTCCGAAATCTTCTACAGAGACGAAATCTTGGAATTTACTTGTAACCGTTCTTGTAACAGACCCTGATTCTCCTAAATTGTAGCTGAATGTAACGTCTGGAGGAATAGTAAATATACCTGTAATGTTACCAGTAACCGTCAAATCTCCGCCAATATACTGATTACCAGCTACGGCAACTCCTCCTGCTACTCTAAGGGCTCCTCCTGAAGTTGAACTCGCTGGTTCCAAGACAGATTCAATATTAACATAAGAATTTGGATTAGTAGCGTCAAAGTTGTAAACTCCAGAAGCAAACTCTAATGTTGAAGAATATTGAGAGGAAGTTCCCCCGTAACATCTTATTTTAGCACTTGGGATATTCAAACTTGTAGTATTATTAGCATAAAAATTTATAAAAGGTGTATTAGAACTTGTAAAGCTTCCTAAACTTATACCAGCATTAGATTTATTGTTTAATATATCGAGACCGAAGTTTATATTAGAAGAATCTATAAACATTCTGTTAGAACCCGAGCCTTGAATGGTAAAATCGTTATTGTTTCTAATAGAAACGGACGCCATATCAGACGTATCTGAAACATAAAATTTACGAAGAATAGTTGCTCCTCCATCGACCAATAATGATCCAGTAGAAGAAGTTGCATCTGTAGTGTCTGTTATATGAAATAAACCTAGACTTCTAACTTCGTTAATTAAATTATCAGGTATAATATTCCTCAACTTAATCGACGACATGTTCTTATATATTTATAGAGAAAAATTTATTGAACTTTAATCGTGGATTTACTTTTTTATAATCTCGTTTTAAATAAAATTTATTTTTCTTTATAATTTATAAAATGAGTAATGCTACACGAGACGGAGTTGTTGTAACAGATATTTCTTCTGTTATTGAATCTTTATATACCGAAGTTAAAACACAAAAATTATCCAATCCTATTTCTTTAGTCGTTAAACTTATGGAAGTTGTAGAGAAAGCGGGTAAACTGACTGGCGAGCAGAAGAAACAAGCTGTCATTTTAGCAGCTAAGAGAATTAACGACGAAGAGGATATTATGCTTCCAGAGAATCTCGATGTTCTTATCGATGGAATTTGTTACGTCAGTAAATTGAAACCAAAGATCAATATTGATATCAAAAGTTTACTTTCTAAAATTAAAAAATTGTTCAGGTGTAAATGTATGAATCCAGATATCCCAGCCTAAAAACTCTTTATCCCGCAGTAAAAATAATATTTTTTTTTATTTATAAAAAATAAGTAAAGAAATATATAATTATTATCAAATGAGTTCAAGTTCATTAGATGATAAACTTAAAATAAAAAAATTTAACTTATCAAGTGTTAACAAAGACGCTGTTGTTGTACTTATTGGTAAAAGAAATACTGGAAAATCATTTTTAACAAAAGATATATTGTATCACATGCAGGGGATTCCTTTTGGAATGGTTGTTTCTGGCAGTGAAAATGTAAATCATTTTTATCAAGATTTTATACCGAAAGTTCTTATTTTAGAAGAATATGATGATGCGAAAATGACACAATTGTTTGAAAGACAACGTAAAATAATAGAAAAATACGGAAAGAACGATCCAAGAACAAGATGTTTTGTAATATTTGACGATTGTTTATACGACTCTGGAAGCTGGAGAAAAACAAAAAATATAAAAAGTATTTTTATGAACGGAAGACATTATAATATATTTTTTATTCTCACTATGCAATACCCGATGGGGATTGGTCCAGAGCTCAGGACTAATATAGATTTTGTATTTATTTTAAGAGAGAATATAATGAAAAATAGAAAAAGAATTCATGAAAATTTTTGCGGAATGTTTGAAAACTTCAATGATTTTAACAAGGCTATGGATTCTTTAACAGAAGATTTTAATTGCATGGTTGTAAAAAACAATTCGTCTTCTAATAAAATAGAAGATCAGATTTTTTGGTACAAAGCCGCTGAACGTCAGGATTATAAATTATGTGATGAAAAGTATTGGCAATATAACGATCGTCAATTAAAAAATAACGTAGTAGCTACACCACAAGATAAAAAGAAAGGAAAGGAGGTTGTCAAAATTGATAGAAAATAAAATTTGTCAAAATTGATAGAAAATAAAATTTGTCAAAATTGATAGAAAATAAAATTTGTCAAACTATTAAAAATAATTTAAATGGTTTTGATATTATCGTTTATAAAATTTGTTATATATTTTTTCATTTCTTCTTCTGATAAAAATTTATTTAAACTTGAGCTGAGAATTATTTTGCCTGTTCTAAATATCAACATACTTATTTTTTCACAAGAACATTTTTCATCGCATTTACAAATACCAGAGACCGAATCTTTATTAAAAAACAATTTCAAATTAATACCTTTATAACAAAAAGAATCATAAGATACACTATAACCACCAGAACGTATTTTATGATAAACATTATCTCTATCAACAACAGATCCCACGTCTATCATATAATTACTCATTCTTACTTCATATTCTATTTCATCTATATTTAAATCTCCTTCACAAGCTTTAAAATAAATTATATTAGGATTATATTGTTCCCATTGTTTTTTCATTTCTATCAATTGTTCTTCTGGTTTAATATAGCTTGTCTGAATAGACGCAACTATTTCTCCATATTTAATTATATTGTTATTTTCGTCGATTTTATAAGATCCTTTTTTTAAATAATATTTTTTATTTGAAAAAATTATTTCTTGTTTTCCTACAATACTCCCGTCATAAAAATAAATGTTTTTAATGCATTTTTTATATTTTTGATTGATAAAAAATCCGTAATATTCTTCATCTGAAACGCATATTTCATTTTTACCGAATATAACATGTTTATCACCAGTTTTTTTACCCGTAATTTTATAACCAGATTCGTTATATATATTATTGGAATTGTCTAATATAAGATTGTCTTTTTTGATTAAATTTGATTTTTCTTCTCCCTTTATATTTATCAATTTTTTTAAAAGAGAATTCACAATAATTTTAGCCTGTTGTATTGATTTCACACCAGTTAATTGAATTTTACTATTTTTAAAAATTTTTATATTTGTTGTTGAATTTGAAAATTTAAAAGTTATTTGGTTTAAAAATGAAGATTGATTTTCTATTAACGAGTCTTTTGTTTTCAATTTATCTCCATATTTAACAGATAAAAAATCACCATCACATTCGAAATGGTCAAATATAACATCAAGATTAAACTTTATATCAGTAGAAGCTACGATAGTTCTAGTAGTTAATTCAAAATGCATTGTAGATTACTTTGTTAATTTTAAATTTTTAAATTCAATTTTTTATAAAAATATTATTCGCTATCACTATCTATACAACATTTCGTTAAAATGTCGGTAATATCTTCATTTTCGCTTTCTTCGTCTTGAATACCAGAATTCAATATAACAAATTTAGAAGTTCTATAAAATCTTTTTCTTTTTATAGACTGACTTATAAATATATCATCCACTTTATCTACTATATCTACTATGATTGGTGATATATCGTGTTTTTTTCTAAAAATTCTTCCAGATACTTGAATGATATCACTTTTCGGAGTACATAAAACTATTGAATTTAACTCTGGTATATCTATACCCTCTGAAAATATACTAAACGATGCTAAAATAATTCTTTTAGATGCTGAATTGTCTAACTCTATTTTTTTCATTTTACCTATATAAAGCCCTCTTTCAAAATCTTTTTCAGGTAACAATTTAAATAAATCTTGTAATAAAGATATTCTATCTGACAATACAAGAATTTTCCTTTGTTTATCCGTATACAAATCACTTATAATATCCTTTATTTTTAATGTTCTTTGCCTGTTATTGGCGAGCTCTGTAACAGCATTCGCCATATTTAACTTGCCGTTAAACAGATATTTTTTATCAATTTTAAAATCAAAATCATAACATTTTACCAAACATTTTCTTACTTCTTCGTTTTTTATTTTTATAATATCGCCTATACCCCATTCGAGAGCCTTTGTAAGCCCATCTTTTCTTTCTGGTGTTGCTGATAAACCAATAGTGAATCTTCCACAGGTTTTAAAAAGAATATTTGAAAATTCTGCACTCGGAGTATGATGGGCTTCGTCTAAAATTATGCAATTAAATATAGAATAGTCTCTTATATCTTCCTTTTTTAAAGATATCGTATGTAGCATAGCGACGGTTATATCCTTCGAGGTATCGAAAGTTTTACCTTGTATAAAACCTACACTACATTCAGGCATAAATTGATTTATTCTTTCTACCCATTGTGTCATTAAAGGTATTTTATTAACTATTATAAGGGGCCTGATAGGGTATTTTTTTGACAAAACAGATAAAATATAAAGCGATATAACCGTTTTTCCAAACCCAGTACCGAGTGATATAACAACTCCTTCTCTATCATAAAGTTTCTGTAAAGCCATTTCTATCATTTCTTTTTGATTTTCTCTTATTGAAAAAGAATCTGATACTTTCAATTCTTTTTTTTTAAGAGATTTGTTTTCTGTAAAATTTAACCTTCCAAAATTATCAATACCATAATATTTAGGAACAATTATCTCGTTTGAATTTTCTCTATAATATTTTATAAAATTTATACCGAACGAATAATCTTTATTTGTTATAGGTTTGAGTGTTAAATCTTTTTTTATATTTTTTATTTGTTGTTCAGTCAAATTCTTTTTTTGTAAAATATAACCTTTATGAGATATCATTAATATTTTTAAATTTTTTTCTTTATATTAAATTAAAAAGAAAATGAACAAAGAAGTTGCTAATATTGTTGCTGCATCGTTGTTGATCGGTTTAATGCCAAGAGCGTTGCCAAGATTGTCAAATAAAATCGATAACATTCTCGATGTTAGAATTGTGAGAATGTTGATTATCGCGGCTGTTTTGTATTTGAAGACAAAGAACGTTGTTGTGTCCCTGCTGGTCCCAGTTGTTCTGTTTATCATTGTAGGTATCGTCAATATGATTGTTAGCGAAGGTTTTGAACCAGAACCAGTTGATGAACAAAAGGAATACGGCTCCCCTGTTTCTGAACAACAAGAGGCTTCGGAAAGTATCCGCGGGATTGTCAGTGATTTGACAGAAAAAGCTGCTCAAGTCCAAACTTTTTACGGAGAAATCTGTCAATGTAAAAAATAAAAATAATAAAAAATAAGATTATAAATTCTTATTAATATTGTTCATCAATGTTATTATTTTTATTCTTAATTTGTTTAACTCAGTTTGTTCTGATGAAATATATTGTTCATTAATAGTTATATCTTCTTGTTTATCATCATCGAGATTTATTATATAATCTGTTTTTATATTTTTTGGTTTTTTAATTTTATTTTTTAGCTCGTTGATTTTTTTAAATAAAATATATATCATTTAGAATAATAAAAGAAATTAATTTTAAAACCATTTACATCTTTTATTCAACAAGTTTTTAATCTCATTATTTTCTTTTTTAATCTCATTATTTTCTTTTTTGATTTCATTGTTTTCTTTTTTGATTTCTGATATTTTATCTTCAAAATATCTGTTATTCAGCTCCATTGTTTTATTATTAATATATTGACTATAAGCTCCAAAAGTCATAGCTCCTAAAGCTCCTTGTACTATTGTTTTTAATGTGTCGCTAGTTATCAATACACGAGAAGTGCTATTCATATATTCTTTTAATTCTTTATTATCCATTACATTAAAGACAAGAAAAAATTCAATTTTTTATTATTTAATTTGATTTTGAATTTTTAAATTTGTTTAAATTTTGTTCATTTCTCAGCTCACAATAAGATATAAAGTTTTCGAATAATTCTTTTTTTGTTAAAGAAAAATCTTTTACATTTGATAAAATTTCTTTTATACAATCTTTTTTATCAAATAAAATATATTTCTCTTTTAAAACCCCGTTGTGTTTAAAAAAAGTATCAATTTCTTCAAGAACAGGTTTATGTTTATTATTAATCTGAAAAACATAAGAATTTTGTTTAATATCAAGCGAACAACTTGCTTCGAGTAATCCTGTAAAATATAAATAATTAATTTTATAACGATTATCTTCGAATTTCATAATTTCTTTCATTTCATTTCTTTTTATTATAGTAAATGGGTACACATCCGACAGAAACCTATATGATTTTTTACCGTTAAATCTGAGTATATTATAATTATTTTTTTCTATTTTTCTACATTCTGGGTACATTTCTGATATACGATCTAATACATATTTGTTTTTAGAAGTTAAAGTAATATTCAACATCCCCTTGTTTGTTATATTTATACACATGCAATTATCTACAAATCCTGATAATATCTTGATCTCTTTATTATTAACATCTGTATCAAAATTAAAATCATAATATTCTTTTTTTCTGTCTGGTTTATCATTATATTCATAATCTATTCTTTTTAATTCTTTTAATTTTTGTTTCAGCTGTTTTTTGAATATTTTATTTTTTTCATCCAGTATATCTAAAAACACTTTTGCTTCTTCCTTTTTTATTATAAGTAAATCTAATCTGGATTTCAAGAAATTTTCACACCATGCTCTTTTTTGAAATACTAATCTATACCCTTCGCTTATTTTTCCGTGATTATAAAATTTAATAATCTCTTCAAGAAGTTTCGGGCAACTTTTTTGAACTATTCTTATGGTTGCTGATTTATAAAAAGATATACACCCCTCGGCATCGAGAAGACCTGTTATATAATCTTCGTTTATTCTGTAGAATTTATCGGATTTTTCTGTTTCTTTTTTTAAATTCTGAAGCTTTTCTTTATAATCTTTTCTTTTTCCTGGGTCTAGATTATCAGAATTGATATAATTTAAAGCTAATTCTATCTGTGGAGATTTTACTATACAATAATCTTTCAAATCTTCTAATATTCTCAAACAATTTTTGTTATTAAACGTTAAAGAATAACAGCTTCTACAATTTTCTTTGTTTCTTCTTTTCCCTCCATAAACTATACCTTCTTTATAAATTTCATTTACTTTTTTTAAGAATGGTAAATGACAATTTGTTAAAGTAACATTCAAGGAAAATGATGATACATTTCCTTGATATTTTTTGTACGACGATATATAAACGCTTCCGTCTCCATCGAAAAATCCAGCAAGATATTTTTTGTTCATTTGTTTGTTTTACTATTAAAATGTTATTTCTTTAAATAAAAATACAATATTTTAATAATATTAAGGTTTTTAAGTTGAATATGCAAGGCCTCCCTAGGTCAATTGCGTTTCCATTGTATCTCTACATGGCTGGACTATATCTTAAGAAATTACTATCGTAATTCCCCATCCCCATTTAGTCTCTGAACCTTCTTCTTATTCTTACGAACTTAGAAGCTTGGCTGCGGATTGTCCCGTGCTATAACGTTTTTACTCCCGAGGTCATTACCCTGGGTTTCAGTCTCTTCCTTTCGGAGAGTGATAGTAGTTATAGTTTTCCTTTTGCAAGGTAGGATGTTCCCGCAATTTGAGGGTGTTGCAGAAAAGTTAAAACAGGTCATTTTAACTAGACTACTAGCGAGTTGTATGACGAGATCTCTAAAAAAGAACTCGTTTGTAATTTACACTGTTTCTCCATATAAGTGATTACAAAACTTATATAGCAGCTCACTGTTTGGCACAGGAGAATTTTAATGCCAGAAAGAATTCGGAGCACGTTATAATTGGTAGCATAAGTGCTCAATTTACCAGCAGCACTACTTCCAAGAGTCAATTGAAGAGTAGCGTTGTCGATACGGGACATGTTCAAAGTTCCAGATGGTTGATGTTCTTCTGGGTTAATAGCGAATGAATACACGTAGATACCAGTAGATGGAATACGTGTGTGATGTTGGTATGGTTGAACCAAGTTGAAGTACTTGGCACCACGGACAGCGAAACGATCGTGTCCATTGAGCAACAATTTAGCATCAACAAGAGGGTCGCCTCCAGCATATGGAGAACCACCTGCACCATTGTCGGTATAATCAATGTGGCGATTGCGACCAGAAGCAGTGTTGGCATCAAGTTGGAATGCAAAGACAAGTTCCTTGCATGGATGGTTGAACGAGAGCTTGCTCTTGACAGAAGTAGCAGCATAGCTTTCTTCACCAGTGAACTGGAGTTGTTCAATCAAGTATTCGTGTCCGATCTGGGAGAATTGTCTGCGTTCATCGGTGTCCAAGAAGACATAATCAACCCACAAGCTTGCGTTGGTGATTGATGGAGTTCCTGATGTTGGAGCAAGAGCATCGTCGGTAACATAGCATTCAGCAGCTGGACGGAATTCAAGATTGATCTTAACTTCGTGGTATTGAAGGGCGATCATTGGGAGGGCAAGACCAGCATTTCTGTTAAACCAGAATTGAAGTGGGATGTACAAGGTTGCAGCATCGATTGAGGATGCAGCAGTTGTCAAAGCAGTGGTGTTTCCGATCATAACATTGTAACCATCTTCGTGTTCGGCGCTAAGGGTCAATTCTGACCACAATTGCAACCAAGCACCATAGTGTTTATCGATTTGTTGACCACCGATTTCAACACTGACATTATTGATAAGGACGTGACCAATACCACGGGTCCATGCAACTGTTCCAGCACTTTGGGTCATTGCTGGGAGATCGACCTGGAGGTAAGACTTCCAGATCAAGTCACCAGTACGAGAGATGGTACAAGTGACCTTGCGACCGAAGTCAACTGTTCCATTAAATGTCTGTTCAATGGATTCAAGGGCAAAGTTAGTATATCGGCGATACACAACTTTAAAAACGGTTATACCGCTCCTTTCGGAGTACTTTAACGCTCAGTTAAGAGCCGGCCTAGACTATATCTTAAGAATGAATAATATTCATTTCCCATCACCGTTTAGTCGTTGAACCTTCTTCATGTTACCGAATTTAAATATTCTAAAGCCAATTCTTTATTTTTTTCCAAAGAATTTTTTTTAGATGTGAAATATTTTGTTTTTAATAAAGGGTGGTTTACAACAGCATAACCATTATTTTGATAATATTCTGGTCTGGTCTTGATGTAAACTAAATACATAGGTAAACTTTTGTCATATTTTTTACGAACAATAGAGAGTTTTTGTTTGTGTTCTTGATTTAAAGGTTTTCCGAAGAAGTGGTGTTTTTCTCCTGATTTAGAAATACTTATATTTCTTTTAGTTTCTTCTGTTCTTGGTTTACCATAATTATAGTTTTTTTCTCCTAATTTAGATTGCCTCATTCTTTCTCTACTTTCTATATTATGAAAACCTTTTGAACCACCGCTCCTAATGTTGTAACCATTAGGTGAAATAGTATCGAAAATATCAATAAATTTTATTTCGTACTCGTCTAGAAAATTGTTATTTATAACCAATAATATTTCTATTTCCATAGACTGGGGACCATATTTTTTTATTGCTAAATCCAAAGCTACACAATCAGTTCTTTTTATATGTTCTTTAATTCTTTTAGTTAAATCTCTTTTTGTTTGACCTATATAACATTTTCCAGAAGGAAATGATATTTTGTAAATAACACCCATTTATCTTTTTAAATATTTATTCTTTAAATTGATAATTTAGAAGCTTGGCTGCGGATTGCCCAATCCTTTGAATTTTTACTATACCCGAGTTCTAATCTCGGCCACCTAATAGTTTCCTAGTAAGTTTAGTATCAAAGGCTCTAAGGGGTTCCCCGCAATTTGATGATGTTGCAGAAAAGTTAATTTTTGTTTAACTAATCCACTAGCAGCTGCATAAAATATTACCAAGGGATAACACCCCTAATTAAAGGGCCTTGGTAATACTAAAGGAATGCTAAACAGATTTCCCATATACTCTCCTTTTGAGTTATGGCTGGCTACTTTTCTACTCATTTTAATAAGTTATCTGAGGGTTTCCTGTAAGGTACACATCTTGAGCACCGTACGCTACTAATTGCATTAATCCCGATTATACCGCTTCTTTCGAAGTACTTTAACGCTCTATTTAAAGAGTCGGTCTAGACTATATCTTAAGCCTTCACAGGGAGTGATTAATTCCCTCTGGCCCATTCACGTTTAGTCGTTGAACTGCACTCATAGACCTAAAATCATATCGGTCCTTAGAGCTTGGCTGCGGATTGCCCAATCCTTTGAATTTTTACTATACCCGAGTTCTAATCTCGGCCACCTAATAGTTTCCTA
>JACCDM011242367.1_pt1 | contig 12814 bp, 13 predicted proteins | sample 7445851 | NCBI WGS metagenome assembly JACCDM01 (sample SAMN15323438, study PRJNA562643) | freshwater metagenome | isolation source: river surface water | place: USA:Blue River Watershed | collected 2017-08-16
CAACGGCGTCATGTGCGTGGAAGCCGGCGGCCCGCCCGCGGGCACGGGCTGCGGCGGCTACGTCGTCGGCCAGACCGTGAAGCTGCTGAAAGAGCACCACCTGCTGGAAGACACCGACGTGGTGATCTTCGACGTGCTGGGTGACGTGGTCTGCGGCGGTTTTGCCGCGCCCCTGCAGCACGCGGACCGCGCGCTGATCGTCACCGCCAACGACTTCGACTCCATCTTCGCGATGAACCGCATCGTGCAGGCGATCGGCGCCAAGGCCAAGAACTACAACGTGCGCCTGGGCGGCGTGATCGCCAACCGCAGCGCCGCCACCGACCAGATCGACAAGTACAACGAGCGGATCGGTCTGCAGCTGGCCGCACACTTCCCCGACCTGGACGCCATCCGCCGCAGCCGCCTGAAAAAGGCCACGCTGTTCGAGATGGAAGACTCGCCCGGCCTGCAGGCGGTCAAGGACGAATACATGCGCCTGGCGGCCAAGCTCTGGCTCGGCACCGACCCCTACGCCGCCGTCCCGATGAAGGACCGCGACATCTTCGACCTGCTGGGATTCGACTGACATGCAGCCCGAGCACCGCTACCTCGAACGCCGCAGCCAGATCGAACACTATTTCGATCGCACTGCGGTGCAGGCTTGGGAACGCCTGACCTCCAACGCGCCGGTGGGCCGCATCCGCGCCACGGTGCGCGCGGGGCGCGATCGCATGCGCGAGAACCTGCTGTCCTGGCTGCCTGCGCGCATGGACGGTCTGCGCGTGCTGGACGCCGGCTGCGGCACCGGCGCGCTGGCCCAGGTGGCGGCCGAACGCGGCGCGCATGTGATCGCGATCGATCTCTCGCCCACCCTCGTGAACCTGGCACGCGAGCGCCATCGCCTGGCGGGACACGTGATGATGGGCCGCATCGACTTTCGCGCCGGCGACATGCTCGATGAGGCCCTGGGCGAGTTCGACCATGTGGTGGCGATGGATTCGCTGATTCACTACGACACCCCGGACATCGTCCAGGCGCTTGCGCGCCTGTCGCACCGCACCAAGCGCTCCATGCTGTTCACGTTTGCGCCGCGCACGCCGCTCCTGGCGGTCATGCACCGCGTGGGGCGCCTCTTTCCCCGCTCGGACCGCTCACCGGCGCTGGAGCCGCAGTCCGAGCCGGTGCTGCGCGAGGCGCTGGTCGCCGGCCTGGGCCCCCTGGGTTGGCAGGAGGGTCGCAGCGAGCGCGTGGCCAGCGGCTTCTACACCTCGCAGGCCTGGGAGTGGAAACGGACATGACCAAGGCCTGGCGTCTGCCGCCCGCGCTGGTCGGCGTGTTCAATCGCTACGTCCCGTTCGCGGACGCGGCTTCGCCTGACCTGCCGCTGGCGCGCCTGTTGCGCCTTTCCTTGTTCCAGGTGGCAGTGGGCCTGACCACTGCCCTGCTTGTGGGCACCCTCAACCGCGTGATGATCGTGGAACTGGGCGTGCCCGCCTGGTGGGTGGCGCTCTCGGTCGCCCTGCCGCTGGTCTTCGCGCCGATGCGCGCCTTCATCGGCTACCGCAGTGACACGCACCCCTCGGTGCTGGGCCTGCGCCGTCTGCCTTATCTCTGGATCGGAACCCTGCTGATGTTCGGCGGGCTCGCGATCATGCCCTTCGCGCTCCTGCTGCTGTCGGAAGCCGACACCACGCCCGCCATGTGGCTGGGGCGTACCGGCGCGGCGCTGGCGTTCATCGTGGTGGGTGCGGGCCTGCAGATCTCGCAGACCGCCGGCATCGCCCTGGCCAATGACGTGTCCCCCGAGGACAAGCGCCCCCGCGTGGTGGCCCTCCTGTACGCCATGCTGTTGGTGGGTCTGATCGCTGGCAGCGCGATGCTCGGTGGCCTGCTGTCGCAGTTCAGTCCGGTGCGCCTGATCCAGGTGGTGCAGGGCGCCGCCGTACTGGTGGTGATGTTGAACCTCGTGTCGCTGTGGAAGCAGGAGGCGCGTGGTGCCCGGCGCGGCGCGCGCGAGCCCGATGGCTTTCGCCGCAACTGGCAGCGCCTGATGGCCCTGCCCAAGATGCGCCGCTTTCTCTGGACGGTGGGCCTGGGCACCGCGGCCTTCAGCATGCAGGACATCATCCTCGAGCCCTTTGGCGGCGAGGTACTGGGGCTGGATGTGGGCCTGACCAGCGCACTCACCGCCTTGTCAGCGGGCGGTGCACTGCTCGCCTTCCTGTTGGCAGCCCGCCTGTTGGGGCGTGGCGTCGATGCCGTCCGCTTGGCCGCCGCTGGGGCATTGCTCGGATTGCCCGCCTTTGCCTGCGTGATCTTCTCGGCGCCCCTGGAGGCGCCCCACCTGTTTCGCTTCGGCGCCGGCCTGATCGGCTTTGCCGGTGGCCTGTTCTCGGTCGGCATGCTCCTGACCGCCATGGAAATGCCGGAGAAGGAATTGACCGGCATGGTCCTGGGCGCCTGGGGGGCCGTGCAAGCCACCGCCGCTGGCGTGGCCATGGCCCTGGGCGGCGTGGTGCGTGACCTGGCGGATCACCTAGCGATGCAGGGCTGGCTCGGCGAATCCCTCATCTCCAAGGCGACGGGCTACAGCGTCGTCTTTCACCTCGAGATCTACCTCTTGTTCGTCGTGCTGGTGGCCCTGGGGCCGCTGGCACGCCGACGTTCGACCACCCCTGTGCCGCACGCGCCGCAGCCTTTCGGGCTGGCGCAGCTGCCGGGATGATTTTTCACACCGCCTCAATCTAGGAGAACCCCATGGGAACAGGCGCCATCACCCAGTACGTCGACGTCGCGCAGCTTGTGCTGTACGTCTTCTGGGCCTTTTTCGCAGGCCTCATCTACTACCTCGCGCGTGAGAACCACCGCGAGGGCTACCCGATGGATCCGGGCCGCGAGAACGGCCCCAAGATCACCGGCTGGCCCGTGCCGGAAGCCAAGACCTTCAAGCTGGACGACGGCCGTGAATTCCACGCCCCCGACTTCAACCGTCCCGACGGCAGCTACAGCGCCCAGCCCGCGCACCGCTTCAACGGCGCGCCGCTGGAGCCGGTGGGCGACCCGCTGCTGGCCGGCGTCGGCCCCGGCGCCTGGGCGGCGCGAGCCGACATCCCCGACATGCATGAAGGCCACGCCAAGATCGTGCCCCTGCGCGTCGCCGCCGACCACGGCGTGTCGCCGCGCGACACCGATCCCCGCGGCCTGCCGGTGCACGGCGCCGACGGCGAAGTGGCGGGCACCGTCACCGACCTGTGGATCGACCAGTGCGAGATGATGTTCCGCTACATCGAAGTGCAGGTGCCCGCCGGCCACCGCGTGCTGCTGCCGATCGCCTTCGCCCGCATCCGCAAGGATGAAGTGTCGGTGCAGGCGCTGCTGGGCGCGCAGTTCGGCAACGTCCCGCGCACCCGCAACCCCGAGCAGGTCACGCTGCTGGAAGAAGAGAAGATCAGCGCCTACTTCGGCGCCGGTACGCTGTACGCCACGCCGGTGCGGCAGGAGCCGCTGGCGTGAACCAGGACGCAGGCACGGGCGATCGTCATATCGCCCCGCACCACGAGCACGAGTTCGAGGCCGCCCCGGGCCTGCCCGAGGCGCTTCCGGCGGGCGAACGCATCCTGTGGCAAGGCGGCCCGCAGTGGGGCGCCTTGTGCCTGCATGTCTTTCACCTGCGCAAGCTGGCGGTGTACTTCGCCGCGATGATGGCCCTGCAGGCGCTGTATCTGCTGGGTGGCCCGCAGGCCGCCATCGGTCCTTCGCTGGCCGTCAGTGCGCTGGCGGCTGCGGCTGCCCTCGGACTGCTGGCCCTGACAGCCTGGCTGGTCGCCCGTACCACGCTGTACACCCTCACCTCGCGCCGTGTGGTGATGCGCATCGGGATCGTGCTCACGATCACCCTGAACCTGCCGCTGCGCCAGCTGCGGGGCGCCGACCTGCTCGTACATGCCGACGGTCATGGCGATGTGTCACTGGCCCTGGCGGGTGACAAGCGCATCGGCTGGTTCCACCTCGCGCCCCATGCACGTCCCTGGGCGCTGCGCGACCCGCAGCCCACGCTGCGTTGCATCCCCGACGCCCAGGCCGTGGGGCGACGGCTGATGGACGCCTGGCACACCGCCAACCCGGGCGTCGCCACCCGCACCGTGGCGAGCCCTGCGGCGACCCACGACGCGCGCGAGACTGCCGCCAACGACCCGATGGCTGCGGCATGAACGCGCACACCGCCACCGCACACCGTCCCGCGTCCCGGGCACTGCCCTGGCCCGTGTGGGCCATGCTGGGCCTGGCCCTGCTGACGCTGGCGGGGGTGGGCTGGCAGCGCCTGGCGGGAGGACCGCCCACCGAGGTGGCGGACATCACCTGGCAGCGCGCCTTGCATTTCGAGGACCGCCCCAACGGCGACGTCGCCGTGGTGGATGCCCAGGACCGCCGCGAAGTCGCACGCTTCCAGGGCGAGCAGGGCTTCCTGCGCGGCGCGCTGCGCACCCTGGCCCGCGAGCGGTTGCGCCGCGGGATGGGCCCCGCCGAACCCTTCGTCCTGAGCGGCCACGCCAGCGGCCGTCTGACCCTGTCCGACCCGGCCACCGGCACCCGCATCGCGCTGGAGTCCTTCGGCCCCAGCAACGTCGCGGTCTTCGCGCCCCTGCGCGATGCCGGACGCACGGCACCCCGACCCTGAATTTCATTGCCACGAGAGCCACGCCATGAACGCACCGCACGCCGCCACCCTCGAATACGACGCCCTCGCGAACCTGATCGACACCGTCGAGACCGCCGACGACGCCATGGCCAAGGCCACGCGCAGCACCATGCTGACGCCGCGCTTCTACACCACCGACTTTGATGCGATGGACCGGATGGACGTCTCGCCAGTGCGCGCCGAGTGGGACGCGATGATGCAGGAGTACGAGGGCGACAACAACCACGACCACTTCCAGCGCGACGCCGCCTTCGCCGAGGAAGCCCGCGCAGGTCTGGCCAGCATGTCGCCCGAGCTGCGCCAGGAGTTCCTGGACTTCCTGATCTCGTCCTGCACCTCGGAATTTTCCGGCTGCATCCTGTACAACGAGATCCAGAAGCGGGTGACCAACCCCGACATCAAGGCCTTGATGCGTTATATGGCGCGCGACGAATCGCGCCACGCCGGCTTCATCAACTCGGCGCTCAAGGACCTCGGCCTGGGCATCGACCTGGGCGGCCTCAAGAAGAACAAGGCCTATACCTTCTTCAAGCCCAAGTACATCCTGTACGCGACGTACCTGTCCGAGAAGATCGGCTACGCCCGCTACATCACGATCTTTCGCCAACTGGAAAAGAATCCGGACAAGCGCTTCCACCCGATCTTTCGCTGGTTCGAACGCTGGTGCAACGACGAATTCCGCCACGGCGAATCCTTCGCGCTGCTGATGCGGGCGCAGCCGCAGCTTCTGTCTGGCATGAACACGCTCTGGATCCGCTTTTTCACGCTGGCGGTGTACGCCACGATGTATGTGCGTGACCACATGCGCCCCCTGATGCACGAGGCCATGGGCCTGCATTCCACCGAATACGACTACGAGGTGTTTCGCATCACCTCCGAGATCGCGGCGCAGGTCTTTCCGGTGGACCTGGACATCGACCACCCGGTGTTTCGCGCCGGCATGATCCATCTGCTGGAATGCGCGGTGGGCCATGCCAACGCCAAGGCGCGTGGCGGCGTGATGGGCCTGCTGGGTCAGGCGCGCCATGCCTTGGGTGCCGCCTGGACCTTTGGCCGCCTGTTCTTCCTGCCAGTCAAGCACCGCCCGCTGCCAGACCAGATCCGCGTGCAGCCGGTGTGGTGAGCGCCGCACCGATCGCCATCGCATGAACGATTTCTGGCCTTCCACCGCGGCGCCTGCGCTGTTCGCGCTGTTCGCCTGGTGGTTCGGGACAGGCGCCATCCTCTGGCTGGTACGCCGGCCCGTGCGCAGTTTTCGCTGGCGCATGGCGGGCATGAGCGTGCTGGGCATCGCGAGCCTGTGGGGTGCACACCGCAGCATGCAGTCCAGCGAGGTGGCCAACGCCTACCTGGGCTTTGCCAGCGTGATCGTGATGTGGGGCTGGCACGAGCTGGCCTTCCTCAGTGGCCGGATCACCGGGCCACGGCGCGAACCCCTCACGCCCGGCGCGCGCGGCGTGGTGCGGTTTCGTGAATCGCTGCAAGCCATCTTGCATCACGAGTTCGCACTGCTCGCCAACTTCGGCGTGCTGCTGCTGATGCAGCAAGGCGAACCCAATCATGTGGCCATCTGCACCTTCGCCTTGCTCTGGTGCATGCGGCTGTCGGCCAAGCTGAACCTGTTCTTCGGCGTGCCCGAGGTCGGCGAGCAGTATCTGCCGTCGCACCTGACCTACCTGGGCAGCTACTTCCGGCGCGGGCCGGTGAGCGTATTTTTCTATTTCTCGATCAGCATCGCGGCGGGCAGCTGGCTGTGGCTGGTGGGTCAGGCCAAGCTCGGCGCAGTGACGGTGAACACGGGCTGGGTGCTGCTGGCGGCACTCCTGGGCCTGGCGATCATCGAGCACCTGCTGATGATGTTCCCGCTGCCGATGCAGCGCTTGTGGGGGTGGGCCATGGGCCGCTCGACTTGCGCCGCAGCGCCGTCGACGACGTCCAGCCTGCCGGTCGTGCCCGCCGTGCCCGTCATCGGGCCTGAGGCGAGCCGGCCATGAACGCCTTTCGCGCTGTGGAAGACCGCATACCTTCACGCCTCGCGGGACCCGACACACCCCTCGCTGTGGTGATCGGCAGTGGCTTTGGCGGTCTCGCCGCGGCGATCCGTCTGTCGGTGCGTGGATGGCGCGTGCGCGTGCTGGAAAAACTCGACGCGCCGGGCGGCCGCGCCTACATGCACAAGCAGGAAGGCTTCAGCTTCGATGCGGGCCCGACCATCATCACCGCCCCCTTTCTGCTCGAAGAGTTGTGGACGCTGTGCGGCCGCAAGATGGACGACGACATCGACCTGCGCCGCATGGATCCGTTCTACCGGATCCGTTTCCATGACGGCACCCACTTCGACTACAGCGACGACGAAGCGTCCATGATGGCCCAGGTGGCCGCGATCAGCCCGGGCGATGTACCGGGCATGCGCCGCCTGATGGTGGCTGCCGAGCGCTGCAAGGTCCTGGGCTTCGAGGGCATGGGCGACAAGGCCTTCGAGTCGGTGGGCGACCTGCTGCGGGCCATTCCGTCCTTCATGCGCATGCAGGCCTGGCGCAGCATCCACAGCCTGGTGGCCCAGCACCTGAAGCACCCCAAGCTGCGGCTGGTCATGAGCTTTCACCCCTTGCTGATTGGCGGCAACCCGTTTTCGGTCACCTGCGCCTACGCCTTGATCCACGCGCTGGAACGCAACTGGGGCGTGCATTCGGCCATGGGTGGCACCGGGGCCATCATCGACGGCCTGGTGGGCCTGCTGCGTGAACGCGGCGTGCGCATCGACTGCAACACGCCGGTGACCCGCATCCGCGTGGAAGACGGACGCGCGCGCGGCGTGGAGCTGGCCTCGGGCGAGTACCTGCCCGCCGACATCGTCGTGAGCAACGGCGACTCGGCCTGGACCTACCGCCACCTGATCGAGCCGCAACACCGCCGTCATTGGACGGACCGGCGCATCGACAAGGGCCGCTACTCCATGGGCCTGTTCGTCTGGTACTTCGGCACGCGCGGGCAATACCCGGACGTGCCGCACCACATGATGGTGATGGGGCCGAGGTACAAGGAGCTGCTCGCGGACATCTTCAAGCGCAAGAAGCTGGCCAAGGACTTCAGCCTCTACCTGCATCGCCCCACGGCCACCGACCCCTCGCTGGCACCTCCGGGCTGCGACACCTTCTATGCGCTGTCACCGGTGCCGCACCTCGATAGCGGCACCGACTGGTCGGAGCAAGCCGAGATCTATCGGCAGGCGATCTGCGAGGCGCTGGAGGCCACGGTGCTACCGGGGCTGTCGCAGCGCATCGTGACCTCGCGCGTCGCCACGCCGCAGGATTTCCAGGATCGCCTCTGGTCCTACAAGGGCGCGGGTTTCGGCCTGGAGCCCCTGCTGCTGCAAAGCGCGTGGTTCCGCCCGCACAACCGCAGCGAGGATGTGGAAGGTCTGTACATGGTGGGCGCGAGCACGCACCCGGGCGCGGGCGTGCCGGGGGTGCTGATGTCGGCCAAGGCCTTGGAATCGGTCTTGCCGGAAGTGAGTGCGTATGCGCGCTGAACGCTCTGGCGCGCAGGCTGCGGCCGACACGCCCACCGACCTCTCCAGCCACGACCTGCAGGCCTGCGTCGCGATGATGCGTGGCGGCTCGCGCACCTTCTTCGCTGCCAGCCGCCTGCTGCCGCCGCGTGTGCGCGCGGGGGCGATCGCGCTGTATGCCTTTTGCCGTGTCGCCGACGATCTGGTGGACATGCCCGGTGGCGGCGAGGCCAGCGTCGCTGTGCTGCGTGATCGCCTGGACCGCATCTACGCGGGCACACCGCTGGACGTGGTCGAGGATCATGCCCTTTCGCTGCTGGTACAGGAGACCGGCCTGCCTCGGCATTTGCTCGACGCGCTGATCGAGGGCTTTGCCTGGGACGCTCAGGCGCGGCTGTACGAAACGATCGAGGACGTGCACGCCTACGGCGCGCGGGTGGCCGGCAGCGTGGGCGCGATGATGTCCTGGGTGATGGGTGCGCGCCAGCCGCAGACGCTGGCCCGCGCCTGCGAGCTGGGCGTGGCGATGCAACTGACCAACATCGCGCGTGACGTGGGCGAGGATGCGCGTAACGCGCGTTTGTATTTGCCCCGGCAGTGGCTGCGTGAGGCGGGGGTGGATATCGAGGCCTGGCTGCAGGACCCGGTATTCACGCCCGGGGTGTCACGCGTGGTGGAACGCCTGCTGCAAGAGGCGGATCGCCTGTACAAGCGATCCAACGCGGGGATCGGTGAACTCCCCGCAGATTGCCGCGCCGCCATCCTGGCCGCCAGCCTGATCTATGGCGAGATTGGCCACCAGCTGAGGCGCGAGGGTGGCGACTCGGTGAACCACCGCACGGTGGTAAGCACCCCGCGCAAGCTGATGTTGCTGGCGGGGGCGTGGACGCAAGCCGGTTGGCTGCGCGCGCAGGCCGTGCCGCTGGAGCCGCTGGCGGCGATTGCGTACCTGGTGGACGGCTGTGCGCCTTGCGATGGCGCAGTGGCATCACGCGCGGGCGCGGGGTTTCCCAATCGGGGCATTCCGCAGCGGGTGGAGTGGGTGTTCGACCTGCTGGAGCGGCGCGAGCATGAAAAGCTTCGGCGCGGCGGGGGCAAGGTGGACGTGGCGCCGCTGCACTGAAGCATCGGCGGCCACATTCACATACGCTGAGGCATCTCGGCGTCAACCTCGAAGCGGCGGATTCAAGCCGTCCCGCGCATCAGCGTCACGACGACGATCAACACCCCCAGCCCCAGGTTAACCGTCACCCAACGACGTATCTGCGCCATCGCAGCGCCCCCAGAGGCCGTATCTGAAGCCTCGACCGCACGCCCCAGCCGCTTGTAAAGCGCGAAGCGGATATGCATGAAGATCGCCACCATCAGGACACCCAGCACCGCCATGACGGTCCAGGCCAGCGGCATCTGAAAATTGCCGCCGGATTGCACCACCTGCTTCGCCGCGCGCCCCAGCATCCAGACGCCACTGACCAGAGTCAGCAGGGAGGCCACCAGGACCGCCTTGAAAAAGCGACCGAGCACATCGTGCATCAGGCGCAAGCGTAGCGGCGGCTCCAGCGTTGCGACTGCAGGCCGCAGAAAGAAGTGCGCAAACACCATGCCGCCGACCCAAACGATGAGCGATAGCACGTGCAGGGTTTTCAGAGTCGCATAGAGCATCCGTCAGTCCTTTTCGAATTCAGGCCCAGCCTCACAGCCGACGCGCCACCACAACTGCCGCCGCGGAACCCGCGCCCACCATCGCACACCAGACACGCAGGATCCAGGGCACAGGCTGTCCGGCCAGGGCCGCTGCTTCGTCGCGGTGATGCTGTTCATCGGCCTGGCACTGCAGCAGCAAGTCCAGCAACGAGGTCGGCCCGCCGTGTTCACGCAGATGATCGATCTGCTGCTGATAGTGGCGGTCGACAAAGGTCTCGACGGCGGCGATCGTGGCGTACACCGCGCGAGGTCCGGCCAGGGCGGGGAGCGCGCCCGTCAACCATCCCGCCAGACGCCAGGGCCCGAGGACACGACTGCGCTGCGCGGGCGGCAGCCACCTCTCCACCAGACGCAGATGCTCGGCCTCCGCTTCGCCGTGACGCTGGGCAAACCCGAGGAGCGCCGGATCGCCTCGCCTGGACGCCACGGCGGCAATGCCGCGATAGATGAACACGGCGCCTGTTTCACCTGCGTGGTCGGAACGCAGCTCACGCACCAGATGCGGGGACAGGTTCGGCAGGCCTTCGGCGCCGGGTGCGACTTCGTTTTTCTCTACGCGCCGCGCGAGGGCCTGCAGTCGGGGCCGCAGCTTCAGAAAACCGCGATAGCCCACCTCCAGCACGTGAAGCATGCCGGGTAGCCGGGCCCACCGCGCCAGCCAGCGCCATCCTGGCAGCCGACTCCACATGGCCACGAAGGCAGCCGCGCCATCGAGCCGGGAGCCGTCCGCGCGCTGCACATGAAAGCGCGCCAGGAGCGCCGCGCGATCGTCGGCAAACGCCGCGGTCGCATCGGTGTTCTGGCTGATGTCCAGGAAACACAGGGCGCTGTCGCTGCGTCGCTGCGCCAGGCCTTGGACATGTGCGATTTCGCGCCGGCACAGCGGACACGCGCCGTCGTACAGCACCGTGAGCGTCTCGGGGGAATTCTTCGGGTTCACAACAGGTCCTGGAGACAGCACGGCGGGCAAAGGGGCTTGCCCTGGGAGCGTCGGATGCTAGCGGAACGCGGTTGACCGTGTGGCGCTCGGGACTCTGCCCCCGCCCGGCACACGCCGCTAGCGAAACAAGCGGTCGTATTCCAACCCCCGCACCTTGCGCGCCCGCATGCCACGCGCATCCGGGTGCAAGGGGTGGATCACCACGACGCCCTCCTCCGGCACGATGACCGAGGGCACCTCCAGCAAGGCGGTCTTGCCGGCGGCAAACCACGCCGCGCCACGCGCCACGCTGGACAGGCCGGCAGGAACCGCGTCCCACCCGATCGGTAATTCGGCCGGCAACCAGCGGGTGCGCTTGCGCCAGACCTGGGCGTCCAGTTCGATCTCGACGAGGTAGCGGTTCAGGGGCATGCCGCAGGCAGGCAGGTGGGCAGCCGTCTCCAAAACCGCCATCGCCCGCGTGGTGGCGGCGTACACCACCGCCTGCCCGGCGTCATTCCACCGGCCGGGACCGAGGGCCGCGCCCCGGCCGGAGAGATCGTCCGCGGGGTACTGGCGCGTCTCGGTGGCGATCCGGTACAGGATCACTGGTAGGCCCCGCTTTCGAGCGCCCCCAGGACCCGCATCACAGCGTCCAAGCCGGAGGGGGTGTCCAGCAGGTCGGCGGGCTTGCGGCCGCCGAGCGCAGGTTGCGGCGTCTCGATCCACTCGCCCAGCCAGGGTGCCACCTCGAAGCCCCGGGCCTGCGGCGACGTGGAGTTCGCGACGATCTGCTGCGCGCGCGCCAGCAGTCTCGCCATGCCGAGGGCCGCATGGCCACCGGCGCCGGTGATGGGTGTGTTCTTTTTCAGCTTCTCGGCGGCGGTCGCACGGGGGATGCCCAGGATCTCGATGACCCGCGGAAACTTCAGGTGCATGTGGGAGGAGAGGTCCTGCAAGAAGACCACCGGCACGCCGCTGCGCTCGGCCTGGGCCAGTTGCACCGCATTGGCGGCATGCAGGCCCGACACGAAATCGAGGATGCCACGGCGCGGGTCATAGGTCAGGTGCGCACCGAAAGCCGGCGTCGGCTCACGGGCGATGCGGGCCTTGGAAGGGATGGACACAGCGAGCTCCTGTCTGGATTCAGACAAATTTTAGTCTGGATTCGACAGTTCGGACGAGCGACAGGCGAGTCGACCGCCGCCCAGTCAGCCCCAGTCAGGGACAACGCAGACCGCCCTCAACTCTTCGCCCGCAGCCGCCACCACGGCAGCTCCTGTCGCAAGCTCAGCACCTCACCGCTGCGGCGCGGCGCATACCCCGGCAGCGCCTGCAGCCGCTGCTGCCAGGCGTCCTGCTGCAGCACGGCGCGCAAGGCGGCCACGGGCGGCTGGTCCAACGCGGACTTCAGGCACACCAGGTAGTAGTCCTCTTCGAGCAGCGGCACGAAATCCACCCCTTTGCGCCGCGCCGCAGCCTCGATCACCAGGCCCGCATCGGCCTGACCCGAGACCACCGCCTGCACCACGGCGCTATGCGAGGGCTCCTCGCGGTCCCAGCCCTTGAGGGCCGGCGCACGCAGGCCGGCCTCCTCGAGCAATTGCTCGGCCAACACCCGCGTGCCGGCACCCGGTGCGCGGTTCACATAGCGCGCACCCCGCGTGGCCACGTCGGCCAGCGATAGCAGGCCCAGCGGATTGCCCGGCGCCACCGCCAAGCCTTGGCGCCTGCGCGCGAAGCCGATCACCTTGTGCAGGCCCGGTTTGAGCAAGGGCTGGTAGGTGCGCTGAGCGAGTGAGCCCGCCGCGTGCGACGGCGGCACATGAAAGCCGGCGAGCACACACCGGCCCGCGTTGAGCGCCGCGATCGCATCGACGCTGCCGCAGAAACGCACATCCAGATGCAGGCGGCCCTGCGATGCCGCGTGTTCGCGTAGCAGCGGGAGGGCGTCGTCATGGCTGGCGTACAGGGGCAGCACGTGAGCGCTGTCGTCGAA
>JACCDM010450106.1_pt1 | contig 12810 bp, 7 predicted proteins | sample 7445851 | NCBI WGS metagenome assembly JACCDM01 (sample SAMN15323438, study PRJNA562643) | freshwater metagenome | isolation source: river surface water | place: USA:Blue River Watershed | collected 2017-08-16
AGGAGCTCCAGCGTCTCAAGCTGATTCTCGCCTGAGGGCCAGCGGCGGTCCGTCCGGCGCAGGCTGGCCTTCTCGTCCCGGTGCGGGATGAGGTAGGTGCGTCCTCGGATGAGACGTTCGTAGAGGTCCACCATCGCGACCCCTTCGCGCGGGCGCACCGAGTCGGCCTTCGTGGCCCGGTCGACCTGGCGCTTGAGCATGCGGCAGAGGTCCTCGGAGTTGTACTGGATCATCCCCAGGATGCGTTCGACCGAATAGCCCGGCAGAGCCTCCTCGATGTAGAAGCCGTCGTCCTCGTCGTCCTCCAGGAAGGCGTGCACCTCGTTCACGCGTCCGAAGAGATTGTGGAGGTCGCCCATGATGTCCTGGTAGGCCCCCACCATGAACGCCCCGATGTAGTAGGGGCGGCCTTCCTTGAGCGGGTGCACGGCGAGCGTGCGGCGGACGTCCTCGAAGTCGATGAAGTCGTCGACCTTGCCGTCGGAATCGCAGGTGATGTCCACCAGCGTCGCCTGGACCGTGGGGCGTTCGTTGAGCCGGTGGATGGGCGCGATGGGAAAGAGCTGGTCGAGGGCCCAGTGGTCGAGGAGCGACTGGAAGACCGAGAAGTTGCAGACGTACTGCTCCGCCAGCATCGAGTCGAGCCGCGCCAGTTCGTCGGGCACGTCGGCGGAGCTGGCCAGGTCGGCCCGCAGCTGACGGCAGACGTCCCAGAACAGCCGGTCGGCGAGCGCGCGTTCCTCCAGCCGCATGCTGCCCAGGCTGAAGCGCGCGTGCGCCTCCTCGCGCTTGGCCTTGGCGTCGTGGAAGCGTTCCAGCGGGTCGAACTTGCGGCGGTTGCGGCGGATCGCGTCGAGCTCACGGACCACCTGGTGGGGCCGTCCCTTGAGCGCGCCGACCGGGCCGAGGTCGCGGGCGATGCGGTCGACCGCCTCGAAGATGAGGATGGAGTGGGGGGCGACGAGGGCGCGGCCCGACTCCGAGACGATGTCCGGCGTCTCCACGTGGCTTTCGCGGCAGACCTGCATGACGTTCGAGACGACGTCACGGGCGTAGACCTCCATGCTGTAGTTCATGGAGGATTCGAAGGCCGAGCGGCTGCCGTCGTAGTCGACGCCCAGTCCGCCGCCGACGTCCAGCAGGCCCATGGGGAAGCCCATGCGGCTCAATTCGCAGTAGAAGCGCGCCGCCTCGACGACGGCCTTCTTGATGGTGGCGATGTTGGGGACCTGCGAGCCGATGTGGAAGTGCACCAGGCGGAGGGCGTCCTTCATCTTGGCCTTCTTCAGCTTCTCGGCCACCTCGACGATCTCCGCGGCCGTGAGGCCGAACTTGGCGTTCTCCCCGGTGCTGTCCGCCCACTTGCCTTCGCCGGAGGTGGTCAGCTTCACGCGGATGCCGATGTGGGGCATGACCCCCATGCGCTTCGCGATGCGGATGATGGCGTCGATCTCCGAGAGCTGCTCGACGACGATGATGGTCTGCTTGCCCAGGCGGCGGCCCATGAGCGCGAGCTCGATGAACTCCTCGTCCTTGTAGCCGTTGCAGATCAGGAGCGCCTTGCGGTTCTCGAGCAGCGCGAGGGCGATGATGAGCTCGGGCTTGGAGCCGGCCTCCAGGCCGAAGTCGTATTCCTCGCCGGCGTCGAGGATCTCCTCGACCACTTCGCGCAGCTGGTTGACCTTGATGGGGAAGACGCCGCGGTAGCGTCCGCGATAGTCCTCGCCGGCGATGGCGGATCGGAAGGCCTCATTGAGCCGGGAGACACGGTGGCGCAGGAGGTCCTGGACCCGGATGGTGAGCGGCGGCTTGAGGCCGGAGGCCTCGGCTTCGCGCACGATGTCGGTGATGCGGATCTTGCGATGGTCGCCCTTGGGGTGGACGCAGAGGTGCCCTTGGGCGTCGACCGAGAAGTGGTCGCCTCCCCAGCGCTTGAAGCCGTAATAATCTTCGGCGTCCTTGATGGTCCAGGGCTGCGCTTTGCTCACGTCGGTAAGAGACGGGACTTTTGCGTCCGCCCCCCGTCCTGCAAGGGGAAACCGCGTTCCGGCTCGACCGGGCGGCGCCGGCCGATTGTCTGACTTGCATGACGCAGGCCGACGCAGTGGTGCAGGCGACGCTTGAACTGCGGGCGGAACTCTCCGACCGCGCGTTTCCCGCTCCGGCGGACTACGTCTACCGGCCCCTTGATTACGCCTGGGACCGGCATGAGGCCTATCTGAGGCGGCATGCGGCGGCCGGACCGCGGGAGATCCTCTTCCTCGGCATGAATCCCGGCCCCTTCGGCATGGCCCAGACGGGGGTGCCGTTCGGCGAGGTCGCCGCCGTGCGCGACTGGCTGGGACTGGACGGCCCCGTGGGCAGGCCGGAGCGGGAGCATCCCGGCAAGCCCGTGGAGGGTTTCGCCTGCGGCCGGTCCGAGGTCAGCGGCAGGCGACTGTGGGGCTTCTTCCGTGACAAGTTCGTGGCTCCCGAGGCCTTCTTCGCCCGTCATCTGGTCCATAACTACTGCCCGTTGCTTTTCCTCGAGGCGACCAAGCTGGGCCGCAACGTCGTCCCTGAGGAACTGCCTTCCGAGGCCATGCAGCCCGTGAACGTCGCCTGTGACCGACTGCTGCGCCGCATGGTCTCCGCGCTGGAGGTGCGCACCGTGGTGGGTGTCGGCGGGTATGCCGAGGACCGGGCGCGGGAGGCGTTGGCCGGCATGGAGGTGAAGTTCGCCCGGGTGCCGCATCCGAGTCCCGCCAATCCGGCCGCCAACCGAGGATGGTCGCAGGCGGCCGAGGCCGCGCTCAAGACCCAGGGGGTCTGGACCTGATGGGACTGCTGGGCGAGGCGCTGTCCCGGCCGGGCGTGCGCGGCGCGCTCTGGCGCGCCTGGTATCCCTTCTTCTCCCGCAGGATCGCCGGCCGCGGCGTGGACTTCCTCAACTACGCTTTCGACCCCTTGGACGGGGTGCGTCCTTCATTGGACGATCAGGATGAGGCCTGGAGGCACAACGTGCAGCTGTATGCGCACGTGGCGGGCTCCGCAGCGCTGCGCGGCCGGCGGGTGCTCGAGGTCAGCTGCGGGCACGGCGGCGGGGCTTCCTGGATCATGCGCACCTTTTCGCCCGAGGCCTACGTCGGACTCGACCTCAATCCTGAGGCGGTGCGTCACTGCGGTTCCCGGCACCGCTTGCCGGGACTTTCCTTCGTCCAAGGCGACGCCCAGGACCTTCCTTTCGCCGACGCTTCCTTCGACGTCGTGCTCAACGTCGAAGCGTCGCACTGCTATCCGGACTTTCCTGGTTTCGTGGACCAGGTCGCGCGGGTGCTGAAGTCAGGCGGCCTGTTCCTGCATGCCGACCTGCGTCATGCGGGAGGAGTGCCCGAGTGGGTCGGGACGCTCTCCCGGCATCCCCGCCTCCGGCTTGAGGCCATGCGTCTCATCACTCCCGAGGTCCTGCGGGGCATGGAAGCCGTCTCGGATCGTCATGCGGCGCTGGTGCGCGAATGCCTGCCCTGGCCGTTGAAGGGCTTGGGCAGGGATTTCGCGGGCGTCAGGGGGTCGCTGACGCACCGCGCCCTGGCCGCCGGCGACCTCGACTACCGTTCCTTCCGGCTGGTGCGGAGCTGAAACCTCAGTTCTTCCTGAGCACGAAGAGCCAGACCTGCTTGCCGGTGTTGGACTTGTGAGAGGTGATCACCTCGATGGAAATCCTGTGTCCGAACCACTCCGCGAGCAGGTAGGGCATGTAGTGCGGGTTCGCTCCGAACGGGTCCATCTCGCCGGCGCCCTGCGGACTGTGGTCCATCGTGTGCTCGATGAAGAGCAGGCCGCCCTGCTTGAGCTGGTCGAGCCAGGCGCCTACGGCCTGGTCTGGCTTCCAGCTCTGGTCCAGCGAGTTCGTATAGACGAAGTCGCAGCGTCCGACCCAGGCCTCATTGCGGTCGTGGAAGTCCCATTGGACGGAGCGAGGGTAGTCCTTGGCGGTTTCGGAGATGTCCGTGCCGGTGATGTCTACGGTCAGCTTCTGCGCCAGGAAGTTCTGTTCGAATCCGTTGCGGGTGCCGTGGCAGAGCGCATAGAGGTCCGTGCGGCCGGGGAATTCCTTGCGGACCCGGTCGGCCACGAGCGTGAGCGTCCCTTCGTCCGCCCACACCTTGTCGATCTTGCGCTTGTTGTGGAAGATCTGCGTGGCCCGGTATTCCTCATACGAGGCGTATTTGTGCAGGTAGAAGTCCGGCATCTTTTCCCTGACCTCGAGGCCGAAGACGGAAGCCAGCCAGTTGAGGCGCTTGGCGACGGAGCGACGGAACTTCATGGCACCAAGATTGACGGCGGGACTTCCGTGGCAATGCCTAACCTCTGCGTTTACGGACGGCCGCGGCCTTGCCGACGTCCACGCTGCCGCAGAGCGCCGTATGGGCGCGATGCCACGCCACCGTGCGCCGCAGGCCTTCAGGGAGGTCCACCTTGGGGGCCCAGCCCAGTTCGCGCAGCGCCTTGCGGCGGTCGGCCTGGGTGGACTGCATGTCGGACCTGTCGCGGGCGTCGCCGAGGCGGACGTAGTCCTTCGCGCCCACCTGACGTTCGATCTCGGCGATCAGCGCGTTGATGGTCGTGGGACGTTTGCCGCCTCCGAGGTTGATCACCCGGTGGCCTTCCTTGCGGTCCTTCCAGCGGTGCGCCGCCAGGATGGTCCCGCGCGCGATGTCGTCGACGTAGGTGAAGTCCCGGTTCTGCTTGCCGTCCCCTGTGACGGTGATGGCGGTGCCACGACGGACGCCCTCGATGAAGCGGAACACGCTCATGTCGGGCCGGCCGGCGGGGCCGTAGACCGTGAAGTATCTGACGACGGTGGAACGGATGCCCTCGTTGGCCCAGTAGCTGTGGCAGAGCAGTTCGGCCGCGATCTTCGAGGCGGAGTAGGGGGAGATCGGGCGGGAGGCCGACTGGTCCTCCCGGAACGGCGGGCGGCAGCCCCAGCCGTAGGCGGAAGAGGTCGAGGCCAGCACGTGAGAGCGGCAGCCGGCGGACTTCATCTCTTCGAGCACGTTGATCACGCCCTCGGTGTTGGAACGCAGGTAGTCGACCGGGCGGAGCCGGGAAGGGGCGACGCCCGCCCGGGCGGCGAGATTCAGCACGTGGTCGAAGGGCGGGGAGCCCTTGCGGGCGGCGAGCCGGAAGACTCTGGCGAGCGCCGGACGGTCGGCGGTGTCGGCCTGGATGAAGGTGAATCGTCCGTCACGCGAGCGCACCGTGCCGCCGGGACGGAGGCCGAGTTTCCAGTCCTTCGCCGGCCCGACGGGGCGTCCGAGCAATCCGGACAGACGCACGTGCTTCAGGCGGACGTCGTAGTAGTCGTTGATCGAGTCGATGCCGAAGACGACATTGCCGGGCTTGGCCAGGAGCATCTCACAGACCTTGGAGGCGATGAATCCAGCGCAGCCGGTGACGAGATAGCGCATGCGCAATCACACGCCCGGACCGGGGAATTGTAAAGTGCCAAGGCGTCTGGCGGCTTGCCTGTGCCGCCGGCGGGCGCAACCTCCGTGCATGCCCCTGAAAGCCCTGATCACCTCCTCGGCGCTGTTGCTCGGCGTCCTCCTTCATGCCGCCGGACGGCCCAACATCATCTTCATCCTGACCGATGACCAGGGTTACGGCGACCTCTCCGCGCACGGCAATCCGGTGCTGAAGACGCCGAACCTGGACCGCCTCCGCTCCGAGAGCGTCCGCTTCGAGGACTTTCACGTCTCGCCCACCTGCTCGCCCACCCGCAGCGCCCTCCTTACCGGTCGGCACGAGTTCAAGAACGGCGTGACGCACACCATCCTGGAGCGCGAGCGTCTCACCCTGAAGGCCACGACCTTCCCGCAGCTGCTCCAGAAGGCCGGCTACCGGACGGGCATCTTCGGCAAGTGGCACCTCGGCGACGAGGCGGAGTATCAGCCCAACCGCCGGGGCTTCGACGAAGTCTACATCCATGGCGCCGGCGGGATCGGTCAGAGCTACCCGGGCAGCTGCGGCGACGCGCCGGGCAACAGCTATTACGGGCCCTGGATCCTGCACAACGGCAAGTTCGAGAAGACCGAGGCCTACTGCACCGACGCCTTCTTCTCCCAGGCGACGCGATGGATCGAGGGGGAGGTCTCCGCCAAGCGGTCCTTCCTGGCGTGGATCGCGACCAACGCGCCACACGGGCCTTACAACGCACGTCCCGAAGACGCCGCGCTGTATGAAGGGAAGGGTCTTGGGAAGGACACCGAGAACTTCTTCGGCATGATCCATAACATCGACCAGAACGTGGGACGCCTGCTGGCCCGCCTCGACGCCCTGGGCGTCGCCGAGGACACGCTGGTCGTCTTCATGAACGACAACGGCGGCACCGCCGGCACCAAGGTCTTTAACGCAGGCATGCGGGCCCAGAAGGGGAGTCCTTTCCTGGGCGGCACCCGGGCCATGTCCTTCTGGCGTTGGAAGGGCAAGTTCGCTCCGGCCGAGGTCCGGCAATTGACCGCCCATGTCGACGTCTTCCGCACGATGGTCGACGTCGCCGGAGCCGTGATCCCGTCCACCGAAGTGCAGTCACAGGTCGAGGGGCGCAGTCTCCTGCCCCTGCTTTCGGGAGGGAACGCCGAATGGCCCGACCGGGTCCTCTTCACCCACGTCGGTCGCTGGGGCAACATGCAGAAGGGCGCCGACCCTGAGTCCGGCAAACTGCAGCAGACCAGCGTCCGGACGAATCGTTGGCACCTCGTCTCCGCCCTGCCCGGGGCGGGGCTGCCCGCCGCCAAGGCCGCGACCAAGGGCGCGGCGCCCAAGGCTCAGAAAGGCGTCGCCAAGGCCAAGGGTCAGCCGGCCCAGCCGGTCTGGATGCTCTTTGACGTCAGCAAGGACTATGGGGAGACCACGGACGTGGCGGCCGAGCATCCTGAGGTCGTCAAGGACCTCATCGCGAAGCACGACGCGTGGTGGAACGAATGCCGCCCCCTGATGGTCAATGAGGGCGCCGTCGGTCCCGCCGAGAACCCGTTCAAGGTCCTCTTCCGTCAGCAGGTCGGCAAGTAAGCCTCAGCCCAGGAGCGGCTTCACGATCTCGCCATGGATGTCGGTGAGACGGAAGTCGCGTCCTTGGTAGCGATAGGTCAGGCGCGTGTGCTCGACGCCCATCAGATGGAGGATCGTCGCGTTCAGGTCGTGCACGTGGACCCCGTCCTTGACGATGTTGTAGCTGAAGTCGTCGGTCTCGCCGTACGTGTGTCCCTTGCGGACGCCGGCTCCGGCCATCAGCACCGTGAAGCAGCGAGGATGGTGGTCGCGTCCGTAATTGGTCTCCGTCAGCGCGCCCTGTGAGTAGATCGTCCGTCCGAACTCGCCTCCCCAGACGACGAGGGTGTCGTCGAGCAGCCCGCGCTGCTTGAGGTCGGTGAGCAGGCCGGCGGTCGCCTGGTCGGTGTCGTTGCACTGTCCCTTGATGGCCTTGGGCAGGCCGCCGTGGTGGTCCCAGCCCATGTGGAACAGCTGCACGAAGCGCACGTCGCGTTCGGCCAGCCGGCGGGCGAGCAGGCAGTTGGAGGCGTAGGAGCCGGGGCGGGTCACGTCCGGTCCGTAGAGGTCCAGCACGTGCTTGGGCTCCTTGGAGAGGTCCATCAGGTCGGGCACGCTCGTCTGCATGCGGAAGGCCATCTCATATTGCGCGACGCGGGCCTGGATTTCGGGATCGCCGAGCGCGCCGAAACGTTCGCGGTTGAGGGCGGCGATCTCATCCAGCGTCTCGCGACGGATCTCCCGGGAGATGCCCTCGGGGTCCTTGAGGTAGAGCACCCGTTCGCCCTTGTTGCGGAGCTTCACGCCCTGGTGGCGCGAAGGCAGGAAGCCCGCGCCCCACAGGCGGTCGTAGAGCGGCTGGTCGTCGGGTCGGCCGCTGCCGAAGGACGTCATCACCACGTAGGCGGGGAGGTCGGCGTTCTCGCTGCCCAGGCCGTAAGCCGCCCAGGAACCGATGCTCGGACGGCCCGCCAGCTGGGAGCCCGTCTGCATGAAGGTGATGGCCGGGTCGTGGTTGATGGCCTCGGTGAACATCGAGCGCACGATGCACCACTCGTCCGCCTTGGAGGACATGTGGGGCATGAGTTCGCTGAACCATGCGCCCGACTGTCCGTGGCGGGCGAACTTGAACATCGAGGGGGCGACCGGGAAGCTCTTCTGGCCCGACGTCATGGTGGTCAGCCGCTGTCCCTTGCGGATCGAGTCCGGCAGGTCCTTGCCGCGCATCTTCTCCATCTGCGGCTTGGGGTCGAACAGGTCCATCTGGGACGGGGCTCCGGACTGGAAAAGGTAGATGATCCGCTTGGCCTTGGGCTTGAAGTTGGGGAAGCCGAGTCCGGGGTTGGCGCCGAAGGCGGGGGAGCAGAGCGTGCCGAGGGCGGTCAGGCCGAGCCCGCCCGCCGAGCCTTTGAGGAACGTGCGGCGGGAGAGCGCCATGCGCTCCGCGGGTCCGATTCCGAGATAGTCGCGGTCGTTGCAGTTCATTCGCGGGTGACGGTTTCGTCGAGGTTGAGGAGGACGTTGGCGGTGACGGTCCAGGCGGCCAGCTGGTCGGCCGGCAGGTCCTGCGGGGCAGGGGTGGCGCCGTTGGAGATGAGTTTCCGGGCGGCATCGGCGTCGCCGGCGTACTTCTTGAGGCGCCGGTCAAGGCCTTCACGGAGCACCTTGAGCTCGGAGCCCTTGGCCTCGCGGCCCGTCACGCGGCGGAAGGCCCACGCCAGACGCGCGTCAGCGTCGCCCGGCTGGCGCAGGGCGGACTCTCCGAGCTTCCGGGCGGCTTCGACGTAGGTGATCTCGTTGAGCAGGGAAAGCGCCTGGGTCGGCGTGTTGGAGCGGGAGCGTTTCACGGTGCAGACCTCGCGGCTCGAGCTGTCGAACATCAGCATGGAGGGCGGGGCGGCGGTGCGCTTCCAGATGGTGTAGACCGAGCGACGGTAGAGCCCTTCGCCGGCGTCCGCCTTGTAGTTGCGCATGTCGCCGTAGACGCTGGTCTCATCCCAGACCGCCTCCGGCATGTAGGGCTTCACGCTGGGTCCTCCGACCTTCGGCACCAGCAGTCCGCTGACGGCGAGCGCCTGGTCGCGGATGGTCTCGGCCGGCAGGCGGAAGCGCGGGCCGCGCGCCAGCAGACGGTTGTCGGGATCCTTCTCCAGCATCTCGGCGGTGACCGCGGCGGAGCGTCGGTAGGCGGCGCTCATGAGCAGCGTCTTCTGCATGGCCTTCATGTCCCATTTGAGACGGACGAACTCGGTCGCCAGCCAGTCGAGCAGCTCGGGGTGCGAGGGCCACTCGGCCTGTGAGCCGAAATTCTCGGAGGTCTTGACGATGCCGATGCCGAAGAAGCGTTCCCAGGCGCGGTTGACCCAGACGCGGGCGGTGAGGGGGTGTTCGCCGCTGACCAGCCACTGCGCGAAGCCGAGGCGGTTGTTGGGCGCTCCGGCGGGCAGGGGCGGCAGGACCTTGGGCAGGACGCGGGGCACCTTCTCCCCGATCTTGTCGTATTCGCCGCGGATGAGCACGAAGGCGTCACGCGGCTCGGGCTTCTCCTTCATCACCATGACGCTGATCGGCGCGGCGAGCGCGTCCTCGTGGGCCTTGCGGGCGGACTCGACCTTGGTCAGCGCCAGCTTGCGGGGATTTTCCGGACTTTCGGCGAAAAGCTTCTCCAGGGCCTTGCGGTCGGCGGCGGTCACCTTGTCGGGGGCCTTGGCGAGGACGCGCTTGGCGGCCTCGGCGGCCGGGTCGGACTTGAGTGAGAGCATCTTCGGGTCCTGCGAAGAGGTGCTCAGGCGGAACCGCCCGATGCTGTGTCCGGCGTGCAGCTCGTGGCGCATCACGGCCATGAGGCGGGCTCCCGCGGGGACCTGGGTGGGCGCGACCGTGAAGATGGCCTTACGCGGCACACGGTTCTCCGGCATGTTGCCGCCGATCGCCCAGCCGGCCTTCTCATTGCCGGCCTTCTTCGCCTTGCCCTTGGCCATGGCGGCGGACGCCAGCTTGGCGGCGGACCATCCCGGCTGGTCATAATCCGTCTCGGCGCCCGTGAGCGGGAGCGTGACGGCCTTGCCGTCCTTGCCGATGAGACGGATCTCGAAGGCGCTCAGCACGAAGTTGCCGTTGAAGGCGCGCCCCAGGCTCTTGCCGGGCAGGGAGTCGTGCGGGAAGACCTCGAGCTGGACCCCGGTGAGCAGTCCGGCCTCCGGTTTCCATTCCACCGTGTAGGTCTCCTTGTCGGCGGTGCCTCCGGACGCGAGCCACGTACCGTCTTCGAGCCGGCTGAACTCGGCGTTCTCCTTGGCGGCGACCTTCTCTCCTTCGAGCGGTTTCCAGCCGAGCCCTTCCTTGGCGAAGGCCTGGCGCTGCTTCTCAAGCCAGGCGGCAAAACGTGAGGCGTCGAGGGCGGGCGTCGCCTTGAGGGCCGCCTCGGCCTGGGCCAGCGCCGCCGCCGCGGCGTCAATCTTGCGCTTCTCCTCGGCGTCGGGGAGCTGGAGCAGCGGCGGGGTGTTGCCGCCGCGCCGCGTCTTGCCGGAACCGCCGAATTCGCCGAGCACCCCGGACTCGTCGATGGAATTGAAGTAGGCGAACAGGGAGTAGAATTCCTTCTGGGAGACGGGGTCGTATTTGTGGTCGTGACAACGGCAGCAGTTCATCGTCAGCGCGAGCCAGGTGAGCCCCGTGGTCTCCACGCGGTCGATGACGTTCTCCGCGAACCATTCCTCGACGATGCGGCCTCCCTCGCCGTTGAGGCGGTGGTTGCGGTGGAAGCCCGTGGCGACGATCTGGTCCGGCGTGGCGCCGGGGAGCAGGTCGCCGGCCAGCTGTTCCACCGTGAAGCGGTCGAAGGGCATGTTGCCGTTGAAGGCCTTGATGACCCAGTCACGCCAGGGCCACATCGTCCGCTGCGTGTCGCTCTGGAAGCCGTTGCTGTCCGCGTAGCGCGCGAAGTCGAGCCACTGCATGGCCATCGTCTCCCCGTAGTGCGGCGAGGCCATGAGGCGGTCGATCGCCTTGGACCAGGCCTCCGGCGAACGGTCGTTGAGGAACGCCTCACGGTCGGCGTCGGTGGGCGGGAGTCCGGTGAGGTCGAGCGCGGCGCGGCGGAGCAGGGTGAGACGGTCGGCCTCGCCGTTGGCGGAGAGCCCCTTGGCCTTCATCGCCGGAGCCAGGAAGGCGTCCACCTCATTGCCGCCCGCGGGAATCGGCGGAACCGTCGGGCGGGCGGGGGTGATGAACGCCCAGTGGCCCTGATACTCCGCGCCTTCCGTGACCCAGCGACGCAGGACCGCGACCTGGGCCGCGTTCAGCGCCTTGTGGGATTCGGGCGGAGGCATCACCTCATCGGGGTCCTTGGACGTGATGCGGGCGATGATCGCGCTCTTGTCGGGCTGTCCCGGGACGATGGCAGGCTCTTCGGATTTGCCTCCCTTGAGCGCGGCTTCCTTGGAGTCCAGGCGCAGGCCGCCTTTGATCTTGTTCGTGTCGGGTCCGTGGCAGGCGAAGCAGGCGTCGGAAAGGATCGGACGCACGTCGCGGTTGAATTCGAGACGGCCTTCCGCCGCGCCGAGTCCGGCGAATGAGGCGGTCAGCAGAAGGGGCAGGGCCGTACGCATGAGGATGAGTCCACGCAAGGGACGAAGGGGTTCCCGCATTAGTTAGCGTCCCGGTCGTGGCTTGCAAGAAAGGGACAAAAGAAAAACCCCTCTTTCGAGGGGTTTTGAAGGGGGCTGCAGGGCGCCTCAGGGCAGCTCCTTGAGCGAGATATTACGGAAGGCCACGGGGTCGTTGTGGCCCGCAAAACCGAAGTAGCCTTCCGTCAGACCCAGTCCGGGGTGCTTGGACTTGGCCATGACCGTGGCCAGATCGACCTTGGAGAGGTCGGCGTCGAGGATGACGGAGCCGTTGAGTTCGACCCGGATGGTCGATCCCTTGACGGTCACTTCCTGGAAGTTCCATTCGCCCACGGGGCGTTGGAAGCCGCGCTGGGCGGCGACCATGCCGTAGGCGGAGCCGTGGACCTGGCGGGGGTCGAGCTTGCCCTTCACCTTGTCGTAGTCCTCGGCCAGGACCTGCAGCTCGCACATGGCGTCATAGGCGGGGTTGCCCTTGCCGGGGTAGCGGATCGCCAGGCCGTTGTTGCCGGCCTTGGGGACCTTGAACTCGAGACGCACGGCGAAGTCGCGCAGCTTGCGGTCGTAGTAGGGGTTGCCGCCCTTGCCCTGCTTGCAGACGATGGCGCCGTCGACGATGTCGTAGTTGTCGACCGGTCCGGCCCAGCCCGTGAAGTCCTTTCCGTTGAACACGCTGCTGAAGCCTTCCTTGCCCTTCGAGGCCAGGATGCGGTTGGCCTCGTCGCCGCCGATCTCGCGGATGGCGACGTTGCGCCAGCGGATCGGGGCGCCGTGCGTCTGGAGGCAGATCGGGCCGCGGGCGGGCAGGGCGGCCTTGCGGTCGTAATAATTCTCCATGACCGCGTGGTCCACGGTCTGCTTGCCGTTGAGCCAGACGCTGACGCGGGTGCCGGTCATGACGACCCGGAGGGTGTTCCATTCGCCGGCGGGCTTGTCGGCCAGCACGAGCGGATCCTTGCCGGGACTGCCCTTGGTGTTGTTCCAGAGTCCGCCCGAGCCGAGCTGGGCGCCGTGCTTGTGAGCCTTCTCATCGGTGGGATCCCAGATCTGCACCTGGGGCGCGCCGCGGAGGTAGACCCCGGAGTCGCCTTTGGGCGCCATGTTGTACTCGAGGGTCAGTTCGAAGTCGCCGTATTCCTTGTCGGTC
>JACCDM011953103.1_pt1 | contig 12810 bp, 11 predicted proteins | sample 7445851 | NCBI WGS metagenome assembly JACCDM01 (sample SAMN15323438, study PRJNA562643) | freshwater metagenome | isolation source: river surface water | place: USA:Blue River Watershed | collected 2017-08-16
CTTTGTACAAAGAAAATGTGGGATATGTTTCGGAAGAGTATCTAATTTCAGAACGGAACAAAGTTTCCGAAATTCTAGCGAACTCTGCAGATACATATACAGGTAATAACAGGGATAATTACTTGTTACTTCTACTTTCTTCAATTCCCAAAGACAAGATCAGAATCTTAGATGTTGGTTCTGGATTTGGACTTACTTTTCTATTTCTAAACAATAACTTAGAAAAGGAGATTGAATACACCGGAATAGATTTAAAAGCAATATCGGATATTGCATTGCAATATTTTGGCCATCATCGTAATTTTCACCTGTTGAATCTGTCAGACATCAGAAATGAAAACTTTGATGTAGTTTATTTTGGAAGTTCTCTACAATATTTCGAAAATTATAAAAAAGCACTATTGCAAACATTGGAAAGCTCTCCTCAAATAGTATTCATCGCAGATACTCCTGTGGGTGATTTGGCAACTTTCGTCACCTGCCAAGTCAATATGAAAAATCGAAAAATCCCTAGGTGGGTGTTTTCATTTTCAGAGATTATTGAAATTTTCAAAGGTGAAGAATACGAATTAATCGCAATAGATTCAGTTGACTGGCATAGCAACATCCACAATTTTTCGAATTTCCCAGAGGCGTACCATCATATCTCGCACAAGAATCTGGTTTTTTCCCGAAACAAAAAATTGTAGTTGAAGAATTAAGTTTTGGATATAAAAATTCGTTTAAGGTGCAGATACTACTTCTATCCAATCAATGATATCCTGCAAATCAAGGAAGATGTCAGGCAAACGAATTTGAACGAGCGAAGTAATCGAAATGACCAAGCAAGAGAGTAGCCTCATCTCTGGAGACCAACAAGAGATTAACAGCAATTTATCATCGAAGGTTCCATCGCAGTGTTGAACATACTTCGGCCATAAATCGCTTAAACGCCTGGATAGGTTTATATGAGAAAGTTTTGAGAAAACTTATCAAACCAGAAATGACAGTTCTTGACCTTGGATCAGGACCAGGGTTTTTTATTAATCAAGTGCTCGCACAGAAATGCATTGCGGTAGATGCTGATGCAACCAATGTAAAATATATCCGTAAAGATATCGAATTTATGAATGTGAAGGCTCAGAATCTTGAGTTTATCCCGGACAATTCGGTTGATTTAATATTTAGTAGTAATTTATTTGAACACCTAAGTTCAAGTGACGAATTATTTGAAGTACTTCAAAGCGCTCATCGTGTGATGAAAAAGGGAAATTCTAAAATGGTAGTTCTTATGCCCAACATTAGATTCGCTAAATGGGATTTCTTCAATTTTATAGATCATAGGTTGCCTCTCAACGAAATTTCCCTCAAGGAAGTGCTAGAGATATCCAATTTCGAAATCTTATCGTCTCACCGTAAATTCTTCCCTTATAGCGCAGACAGATCTGTGATTAATTGGCCAATCTTCGTGGTCAAAGCTTATCTAAGCTTGCCCCCTAAGGTGCGTCCGTTCGCAAAGCAAATGTTTTTTGTTGCTCAACCAATGAATAAATCTGATTAGACAAAATTTAATTATTCAGAACGCCACAACTTCGAAAAATAATCAGTATTTGTTACACTTCAATTACAGTCACTGCTCAAAAAATTTGCGGCAAAGGTAGTGCAGGCAGGATTAATCACTGGCTATTCGTTCGTTTAGTCGCTACGTGTTCCTATTTTAGTCTTTTTTTGAGGTTGCGCCGCAAGAAAAGCTGAGGACTAAATTAGATCTTGAGAAATTGCGTCACGAATCCATGGGATAACTTCATCTAGCATCTGGTCCAGTTTTGTAGTCGCTTCGAAGCCTAGAACCGTCTTTGCTTTTTCAACCGACGGAATTCTTTTTTGAACATCATGTTCAAATGGGGAGTCAAAAACTATTTCTAACGGGCTGTCACCGTTGATCTTGGACCAGATTAATTGAGCTAATTCTAATACGGTCGTAGATTCTGCTGTAGATAGATTAAAGTCCTCATTAGTCGCCGCCGGATGTTGCATAGCAGTTACAATTCCTCTGGCAAGATCCCCACCATAGGTGTAATGGCGAATTTGATCGCCATTACCCAAGAGATGAAGTGGTGATTGTCCCTTCAAAACTTTCTGAACAATATCTGGAACTACGTGACTTAAAGCAAGATCAACGTTTCCTGACTTAATCTTGGTCCCTCCCAAGGCCCTACTTTCGCCGATACCTACACAGTTGAACGGACGGCATATTGTGTAGGGTAACTTGTATTGATCCCAAGCCGCTATAGCGAAATATTCAACTGCAAGTTTTTGAAATCCATAACTTGACAATGGAGGTGGTATTTTGCGCTCATCACCTTCAATGCTTGGCCACTGATTTGTGCTTTCAAAAACCATTGAGCTTGATAAGTAGGTGACTTTCTTCAGTCGTCCACCATTTTTGCGGATCGAAATAGCAGCATCACACGCGGCTGCGATTATTCGTTCGTTCTTGGCGAGCAGGTCATAGGCGAAAGAATGGAAATAGGAAATTCCTCCAATGAGTGCGGCGCCAGCAATAAAGTGATCACAATCAGCTAAAAGCTCTTCTAGAAGCTGAACATCAGACGCATCTCCCTGAACGAATCGGTAGTTTCTGTTCAAGTCAAATGATCGACTAACACGCCCATACTTTGAGAGATTGTCGACACCAATTACCGAATAACCTTGCTTTAGGAGTTCATCGACTAGATAACCTCCAATGAATCCAGCAGAGCCCGTTACGAGTACTTTTTCCATGTCATTTCCTTAATTTAGTGACTTTGACACCGAAAGCATAAAGGAACCACTTAAGGTATTGGGGAAGCCAGCGCCTTAATTGAAAATTAGATTCACCTACGGTGCGATCTATCCAAATTGTTGGAACTTCTGCAACCATTTGCTTTTGACGATGAGCTTTTGCAACAAGTTCAATGCCTACTTCAAACCCTTTATTGCTTTCTAGGCCGACTTCATTTATAAAGCGTTTGGAGTATGCTTTAAAAGAATTCGTTGAATCGTGAGTTCCAACGCCGAGAATGAGCCATAAAGCTCTGCTGGCATTCTTGGCTAAGAATTTCTTGAAACGTGGACCACCAATCTGCTGACCCCCCGCCATGTATCGAGAAGCCGAGGCAACCGCACATCCTCTTTCTACAAGTCGAATCAAGTCATCAATTATCCGTGGATCATCCGAACCATCGGCCATTGTGATTACTACAATGTCGCTCATTGCGATATTTATTCCGTATCGGATTGCGTTAGCTGGACCGGGGGATAGGTCAGAAACTACTCCCCGGATCTTAAATTTCTTGGGCATATAAGCCTTTATGGCCCCTAGGGTGGAGTCTTCCAACGAATCAACAACCACAAGTACTTCAACGAGCAACTCGACCGATTCCTCCAAACGCTCAAGAAAAGTTGAGATTTGCTCACCTTCATTGAGTGCTGGAACAATGATAGAGGCACGTGGTGCGGTCATACGGATGAACCTTCTCCGCGGAGATTCCAAATATCAATTATGGGTTTATCAGTTAAGAGCTCTTTGTATCTCATATGGGGCGCAGAAATAATTAATAGATCGCTCTTACCTATAACTTCTTCTTCGCTAACTAACTCAAGGTCATTCTTTACGTAAGGGTCCGCAGTTAGGACACCTTCCGACTTAAATTTAAGAATTCTTTTCAGTTTATAGGCCAGGCTTGAACGATTATCATCGGATTCACCCTTGAAGGCCATTCCGAGAAGTCCGACATTGAGTTTTGAAAGATCGTATCTCTGGCTAATTCTTTCAACGACATAAAGCGGGAGTCCTTCATTAATCATCATCGCTGAATTTCCAAGAGCGAACGTATTATTTGAAAATGCAGCAAGTTGCATGGTGTCTTTAAAGAGGCAAGGCCCAGCAGTAAAGCCAGCAGCTGGAAAATCAGCAGCTCGCGGATAGTCGTAGCGAATTGCATTCCTGACGTTTTCAAAATTAACTTCGGAATCATTCGCCATCATCCAAAATTGATTTGCGGCGGCAAACTTTATGTAACGCCAAGAATTAGTGAAAAGTTTTGCAAGTTCAGCCTCTTCTGGGGTAGTCAGTACTATTTTCACCCCAAGAGACTGAAATACATTGCTTGCCATAACGGAAGCAGCATCGGTGCGCGCACCTATAATTTGGGGCAATACAGAAAGCTCATGCATCGCAAAACCTTCAGCAATTCGCTCCGGACAAAATGCGACTAGTGTGTTCAAATTGAGTCTTGTAAGAAGCCTTTCAACCTGCTTTGTGACTCCTGGAAATACAGTACTCCGAAGAATGAGCAATTGATCGTCATTCAAATATTCCGCAATATCTTCAACTGCCTTGACTACTGCATTCGGATCTGGGTTGAGATGAATGTCGATAGGAGTACCAACAATAACCACCACAACATCAGCCTCATTTATAGAACCCGGCAAATAATCAGCGCGAAAATCTTTATCTAGAGCTCTGATCAATGAATCTTCAAGGCCTGGCTCCCAAAAGGGAGGAATCCCTTGATTCACCATATTCACAGAATCTTTCGCAATATCAAACGCGACGACCGAATGACCAGTATTCGAAAGGGCTACTGAAAGTGGTAAACCAACATGTCCACATCCACCAACGACAGTAACACGCATACTCTAATTGTCTCATACTTAGGATGAATACGAGGTACTACACCCAAGTTTTCAAATCGAATAAAAAGAAACATTATCGATTTAGAAAAACAATTCAATCAGGAAAAGAAAATCTTCACCGATATTATCGCGAGTAACACATGAGAATAAATGAAATCAGACTAAACTTCTCACAAGTCTAAGTATGGGACTGGAAGCAGGATTGTTTAACATGTTAAATACTAGAATGCGGAGCCATAAGAAGTTTGAAACAATTCTATATGCGAGTATTTCATTCTTGGTGGGTTTGTCTTCAAATTATTACCAACAAGCATTGAACTATGCTTCTGCATCAGAATCTCAATCTTTGGATGTCACATCAAGGGTAGCTATCACCTCGAACAGTATAATATACAAAGTTCTTGGGATTGCATTAGGAAGTTCAATTAGCGCAGAAATAGCAAGTTTGATCGTGAATATTACTTTAACATATCTATTGCTGAATGGCTTAGGTAAAATTTACCTACTGCTTAAATTTTCCCGAAAGAACTCAATTTTACTTAGTACTTTTTCAGTATCTTCATATACTTTTGCAAGTCCGTTTGCCTATGACGTTCAGGTAACAGGTCCGATAACTCAAGCCCGACTAACCCCGATTTTGGTTATTTATCTAATCATCGTTCTCGCTGAAAGAGACCTAAACAAGGCAAATCTAAAACTATACATAGCAATCACTCTAGCCCTATGGACGCATCTAGTTGTCGGAATTTTCCTCTCAACATTTATCCTAGGATTGTATTTATATAGAAAAGATGGACGAAGTAAAATTAACAATCAAACTGTCGCCCTGCTCGCAATACTATGTGGATTCGTACTACTCTATTTACGGCAAAAAATAGGAACCAACCTAGAAAAATCCGTCGGGCACTATCTGTTTTCCGCTAGAACGGAATCATTCTGTCTTCACTACACAAATTTTTCTAACGTCTTTGATTCAAACAACAGAAGACGTACACTCTCGGCAGCCCTGGTATCAATAGGTTTCCTTTTTGCGTTGGTGTCAGGCAATAAAAATAAAGAAAATACAGAATTATCCGATACATCAAGTTACAGTTTAACCGCTTTCAAAATCATAAAAATGTTGTATTTCTTTACTTTAGTGATAACTATTCTCTTGAATATAATCCTGATCATCCCTAGTCCACTAAGTGCCTATTCTCTGGGCGCGATGCCCCTTCGCTTTATAGATTCCGCAAATATCTTTATGTTTCCGGTTCTGATGTATTTGATTAGAAATCGATTGGGAGAGAGATGGATTACTTCCCTACTAGTAGTTCTCATAGTTGGAAGAATAGTTAACGCACGTTTCTTGCGATTCTTAATTTTTGAGAACGAGGTCCATTTTAGCATAATTTTTGTTACTCTGATTTCGATTTACATTTATCATGATTCAGGCAAAGCTAACTTAAACGCAATAAATAATAAATTCGTTGAAGTCACATCTACCATAATTATTGTTCTATTTGTCTTTGTGCAATTTAATCACCAAAGACAACACAGTGATATTAATTGGAAGGATATTAAGAATCTTTCTTCTATTAAAGGATTCGAGAAAAGCACGATTCTCACTGCACCTGAGATCAGATTTCCGACTGGAGAAAACCTAAACAACGAATTGTTATCCCACTCGGAATTGCAAAGTATTCTTTATGTGAGGGAGTCCGAAAATTATGTAAATGAAATGTTAATGAGATACTACTCAATAGATCTACCGAACTACTTCAAAGGCAATTCGTGTGCGCTAACCCCATCGAATGAAGTTCACAAGAACTGGGCAGATAGAACCCAGGATGAATGGGCAGCACTCTCCAGCAAAGACCACTTCAAATTTGTTGTAACACCTTCACAATGGCGTTTGAATATGAAGCCCATGAAATCCATCTTGATATACAAAGGTAACAAAAGTTCAGAAATAACGATTTACAAGCCTTGAGTAGAGTGAGAAACGTTTCGCTCGCACATTTTCTATGGAGCACTTGACGAGTATGTATAAGAAATAGAGCGCGAGGATTGAGGTTGTAGCTGGAGCAATGTTTAGTCGCGAGGTAAGTAATACGGCAAAAAGAAAATTCAATAATTTAATCGCATTTGATTCTTCAAGTAACAAAAAAGCAATAGGAATAAGAATTACGAGTCTGTAGTTAAAATGTATTCCTGAAACATAAACTACACAATAGGCAAGAAATAGTGCTTTCAGGAGTGGGCTTAAATTTAGTAGTTTCATAAGAGCGTTCTCTTCTGTTTTAAGATTAATCATTAAGAGTAGGGTGCCAGCTGCAATTATTCCTAGAGTGATTAATCCGTAAACGGATTTGTATTCGAGTAGCCCCAGCCCAAATGAGCCTCCATTTAAGTTTCCTTGTTGAGTTTCTCGTGCAATATTTTGTATATCTGAAAGATGAACTCCGATATAGAGTAAAGAAACCAGAATTATCATCATTTTCTTTATGGGGTTGAGGCTACTAGTTACCAACGTCTTAGAAATTAGAATCACGAACGGCCAGAACTTAAATATTGAAGCAATTGAGAGTAATGCAAGAGAAACGTTGGGGTGGATTCTTCTCTTTTCAAACAAAACAACCAGAAGGATCAAAGAAACTGTAATAATCTCATTCCCGCGATCAATAGCTAAGATGACTGGTGGAGTGAAGAAGAATAGATAGATAGTTTGCTGATGAGGCTTGAAAATATGAATCATGTATAAAATGGTTAGAAAGAAAAATACTATTGTAGAAATGCCAACCACGGTTGCGCTTGAGAGACCTAGCAGCCTAAAGATCTTAGCTACATCAGGATTTTGATTAAAGCTACGATTCCAAGGATCACAAATGTCAGCGCCAATGTTGATATTGATCGAACAATTAACGGTAGATGTTAAATGACGCAAGTCTCCAAACAACATCAGGTTGTCATTTTGGAACATCGAGTAGCTTCCTAATCTGCTAAATAGCAGATATGGTCCATCTAGATCAATAATAGTTAACAAGATTAAAATTACTTCAACAAAAAATGCAATACTCAGAAAAAGAAGATGCGTTTTAGCGTATGGCACAAATTTTGAAAAAATCATTTTTATCGAGGTCATGAGAACCAAAAACAATAATGTTGAGATAAATAAGAAAGAAATGCTTCGATCCGGCTGAAAATGCGGCAAGACAAGCAAAATGGCCCAAATCAGACCGAAAAAGATAAAATTGAGTTTATAATTTCTCAATATCTTCAACCTCGGAATAAATGAAATCACTGATTTAATCTACACATTTAAAGATGGACTCGATTCTATTCCATTCCTTTGGAATCAATTCGAGAGGTTCGGCCATTGTTGCAAACCATGGCGTGGGGGCAAATATTGCTGAGGCTTTCGCCGTCGAAAGTCTTGCAGCCCACCATGAGAAAGTAGAGTTTGCGATGAAATACGCATGCCCTCGAGACATCAGCTTTAGAATTTCTGAATCGTTTAACTTCTTGGATTCCATTACTAATGTGATACTCCTCATTTCAGGGGGTATGAATTCAAGAGCCTTTTCTACTTCATTAGAAAATAGCCAAATCTTTGTGCATGCCGTCTTCTCATAAACTTGCTTTAGATTATTCAGATAGTAACTTTCGTCTAACATGCCGATTTGCGGGTTGGTTGAATAGTCACCTAGGCGAACGTGGACTACTAATGGAAACTCCTTGTTGGATGCATTTATTGCCGTTACGATAGGAAGTTCTTCTTCAGCACCTTGACGAGTTGTCAGTAATTTACCCAACTCGACGCCATTGACATATCGATCTGATTGAAAATATCCAATAAGCACAACTGACTTCGAACTTTTCGGCTTAAGAGGCTCGAAGCCGACGTTAGTTGGCGCTAAAAGCTCTATCCTCTCCCTGTATCTAATGCTGAAAAAAACAGTTCCGAGTAACCTGAGAATTTTTCCTACGAGTTTGACTTCACCCCTACGTCGAGCGTGTGAGTTTGTCCTAAGAATTAAGCCGGATGTTCGTCTCGAAATCCAGCGCAAAGGAAAGGAATTGCCGGAAAGAATTTCATTGTCTATTCTGAAGATTTCTTGGTGATTAGACCCATATTTGTGTGAATCGCTGTTGAAAAGTTCTCCATCTAGCACGATTTTTATTTTGTCTGAAATTGAAGCGGCAGCGTGAACTTGAAATAACTGATTTCCAAGTCCACCCATAACAGGCAAGTACACTTTTCTTTCAGGGTTTTGCAAATTTTCTCCCCCTAACTTTCAAAATCAACTCAGCTCGGTCAAAATCTTCTAGGGTGTCTATATCTTGGACATTACTTCGACTCAAATACATGCCATGAGCATTACGAAAAACATTATCGGCGCTCATCCAAGTTGAAGCTTTTGCCCAATAAAACTGTGCTGCATCATGAAATGTTTCTCTCAGGTCTTGTGATCTGCTCTGAGAAAATTTTGGATTCAGAAAATTTAACTCATTTTGTTCGTTTATAACCAAAGCACGTTGAACCGGATAGTCAAAACTGGTGATACTCACTAAGAATTGTCCATCACTTAATAATCGTAACCGTTCTGTCGATTCAGTCATTACCTTCGGTTCTAAGAAAATTGAAGTGGGATATATACAGCAAACATAGTCATCCTGTTGAATCTCATGAATTTTAGATATTGCATCCTGAATAACCGGAATTGTCGGCGTAAAGTCATCTGCGAGATCAGTATTTCGAATAAAAGGTGTTTTTGCTCCAAAACTATTTGCTACCTTTGCAACATCCGCACTATCAGTCGAAACAAAAATTTCATCAAATATTTCTGAATCGAGGGCATTTAATATTGGATGAGCAATCATGGGCAATCCGCCGATTTCTTTCACATTTTTCCCAGGAATGCGTTTAGAGCCCGATCTGGCAGGAATTATGAGGTAGCGATTATCCATCGAAGTTAATCTTCGCGTAGCATGTCGAAAGAAAGAGGGGTACCGATCGTAATATCCCGATTAAATACCATTCCCTGTATTGATTCGTAGTACTTTGCATTGAGGCCATAACCTGGCCGGATACTTCTTACATTTTGGAAGTTTACGACTTCTCCCGCCCTAACATCTTCGGCAACAAAAAGAGATCTACGTAACCTTCTGGATTCCATTTCAGATGATTGCATAGACCATTCTGCATCTCCAAGTGATTGAAATGCAGAGAGACCTTCCTCAACTAAAGATAAAAACTCAGTTGGTTCCATTGAAAATGCGGAATCAGCTCCTTCATCGCTACGGCTTAAAGTAAAGTGTTTTTCTACTACAGTTGCTCCAAGGGCAATTGCCGCAATAGATACTCCAAGTCCTAGCGTGTGATCAGAAATTCCAACTTTCACATTAAAGCTTTCGCTAAGCTTTTGCATGCGTTTAATATGGGCGTCTTTGGGTTCGGCCGGATAAGAACTTGTGCACACAAGAAGCGTTAAATTTCTATTTCCGGTGGCATTCACCGTTTCAACAACCTCTTCTATTTCATCCCATTCTGTAGCACCCGTTGAAATGATTAATGGTTTTCCTGTGTTGGCGACCGCCTTTATTAGCCTCAAATCACTAGTTTCAAGTGATGCTATTTTGTACATAGGAGCATCCAATTTTTCCAAGAACTCTACAGCCGATAAATCAAACGGTGAACTAAAAGGTAAAACATTGAGTCTTCTGCAGAGATCGAACAATTCTTCGTGCCACGCCCATGGTGTATGAGCCTGCTCGTAAAGACCATAGAGAGTCCTGCCTCCCCACAAAGGATGCTCAGGAGAAACAGAAAATTGGGGAAGATCCAAAGTCATTGTGGAAGCCGTATATGTCTGAAATTTTACTGCATCAGCTCCGGCTCGTGCGGCAGCTTTGACTAACTCTAAGGCTCTGTCTAGGGAACCATTGTGATTTCCACTTATTTCAGCAATAAATAGCGGTCGTTCAAAATTGTCAAGATTGAGTTTCACTAATCGTCACCTCTGATCATTTTCATAAGGAAACTCATGTAGATAGCGCTCTTCGAGCGCCAATACTTCTGTGGTGCGTTCCTTGATTCTCTTAGCGGGAATTCCAACATATACACCCCAAGGTTTGGTGCTACTCATAACTATAGAACCAGCTCCGATTGAACATCCCTCTTCAATTACGCAGCCAGGGAATACTATAGACGACGCACCTAAAATTGCGTGTCGGCCGATAAAGATTGGCGCAGTCCAAGCATTCTTAAATTTACCTGGAACCGTAGGGTTAGCCATCGATTCGCCCGAATAGTCGTCGGACCCGCTGAACACCTGACAATTAAAGGCCAAAGTAGAAAAGTCATCAAGCGTGATTGGATCTAAACTCGCGGTAAGACTGCTGTGTACGGCTATGAAAACATTATTTCCTAGTTTTACGGATCCAGAAACTGCACAGAAATCATCAATTCTTGAGCGATGACCTATTGACATAAGATGAGTCTTATCAAGAGATGCCTTGTCACTTATCTTTACTTCGTTGCCAAGGAACTCGAAATCCATTTTGTGTAATTCTGATTTACTTAAATAGCTCATGATTTCACCATCTTTGAACTGAAGTTACGGAAAAAATCTTGGATACATAAGGTAATTCTTGCAAAATAAGAATCCGTGAAGACTTCTGGCGCTACATATAGAGGCAATGAAATTTCTTCTGAGTAGTAAGACTCGGAATTTGGAAAATCCCCCTTTTTGAATTCAGATGAAAATACAGGATGGAGGTGAGCGGGAAGATAGTTAATCTGGACCAAGTATCCGTGCGAACGAAGATGTGCAAATAGTGACTTTCTAAGATTTGAGGGGACCCTTATGGGAAATAAGTGCCACATTGGATCAACGTATTCTCGTTGAACAGGCAATTTAACCTGGGGTAAAGTCGATAAATGCTTATGGTATTGAGAAAAAACACGTTTTCTTTCTAGTTTGAATTCATTTAAAGACTCAAGTTGTGAAATTCCGATGGCGCAAAGAATATCTGGCAAACGATAATTTAAACCAAAATTGTGGACTTCTTGATGCCATGGTCCGTCTACTTGTAGTTTAAAATCGGCCTCAGTCCTTATCAGTCCCTGTCTCCCAAACAGTCGTGCTTTTTTAAATAATTCATGATTATTTGTAATTAATGCCCCACCCTCACCCGTAGTCATATTCTTTGTAGGAAAGAAGGAAAACGTAGTGATGTCTGCCAAATTTCCAATAGGTTTTGACTTGTAGGTTGAACCGATACTGTGCGCCGCATCTTCAATGAGCAACAAGTTGTGCCTATCAGCGATATTTCGAATCTCATCAATATCACAAGGATGACCGGCAAAATCGACCATCGTGATTGCTTTGGTACGAGAAGTAATCTTTGCTTCAATCTCTAGTGGATCTATATTGCCTGTATCTTTCTGAATATCAGCAAAAACTATTTTTGCGCCTAATAGCGCCGCTGTGGCTTGGGTTGCAATAAAAGTCAGAGGAGGAGTAATTACTTCATCCCCAGGACCGATACCGGCTGCAGCATAAGCACAATGTAGGGCTGCGGTTCCTGAAGAAACCGCAACAGCATTTGAATTTGTTAGTTTCTGCAGATTTTCCTCAAAAAGGTCTACTAAAGGGCCAGTTGTAAGCCAATCACCTTTGAGAACACTAACTACGGCCGCAATGTCCTGATCCGAGATATTGTGCCGGCCATACGGTATTTGATTATTCGATGTCATGGACTAGGGCCGAGATTTCTTCAGTTGACATCCATAGATCATTATTATCTGAGCGATACCAAAAACCCTCCGGAACGGGCACGGCATTTTCCGGAACTTTGAAGCCCCACTCAGCGGCAACTGGAGCTACGATGTATCTGTTGCCCAGTAAGTACGTCCGACGCGCATCATCCTGCGAAATCATTTCTTCGTGTAATTTTTCACCAGGTCGCATTCCTACTTCTTTCGTTTTTGCATTTGGAGCGATTGCTGAAGTTAGGTCAACTAATTTCATGCTTGGAATACGAGGTACATAAAGCTCGCCACCTTCCATCAGGTCAAACGAATCCATTACAAAATTTACTGCCTGCTCCAGAGATATCCAAAAACGAGTCATGCGCAAGTCTGTTACTGGAAGATCTTTTCCTTCC
>JACCDM011024691.1_pt1 | contig 12806 bp, 8 predicted proteins | sample 7445851 | NCBI WGS metagenome assembly JACCDM01 (sample SAMN15323438, study PRJNA562643) | freshwater metagenome | isolation source: river surface water | place: USA:Blue River Watershed | collected 2017-08-16
GAGGGTGTGCCCCAGGACTGGCGGTCGGATGTTCATAGTGGGGGGGGCTGGGGGCTGCTGAAAAATGAGGCACGATTGTAGTGGCTCGCCAGGACCCCCATGCCCGGGTATACACGGGGCCTGCCTATACTCGTTTCAGATGCAAGACTGGCTCCACTCGCTGTTGTCGCTCCTGGCCTTGCCGGAATACGGTCTGGGCACGCTGTTTGTGGTGTCCTTCGTGTCCGCAACGCTGCTGCCCATGGGGTCGGAGCCTGCCCTGTTCGGGCTGGTCAAGCTCAACGCGGACTTGCTGTGGCCAGCGATTGCCGTCGCCACGATCGGTAACACGCTGGGCGGCATGTTCGACTGGTGGCTCGGTTATGGCACGTCCCGCGTGGTCGACAAGTGGAAGGATTCGCGCGTGCATGTGCGCGCACTCGATTGGCTCGAGCGCCTGGGGCCCAAGGCCTGTCTGCTGGCGTGGCTGCCGCTGGTGGGCGATCCGCTGTGCGCGGTGGCGGGCTGGCTGCGCATGCCGTTCTGGCCCTGCGCGCTGTACATGATGATCGGCAAGTTGGCGCGCTATCTGGTGATGACGTTGGCGCTGCTCTTCGCGTTCCCGGGCGGCATCCCGGGGTTCACCCCCTGAACGCCGGAGCGCGCCACATGTCGACGGAATCGCCGATGCAACGCCACCTGACCTTGCGCCACCTGCGCCTGGTGGCGGTGCTGGGACGCGAGTTGAACCTCAGTCGCACCGCACAACTGCTGCACACCACCCAACCCGCGGTGTCGCGGTCGCTCGCACAACTTGAGTCGCTGGTCGGCACGCGTCTGTTCGACCGCACCACCAAGCGGATCTCGCCCACGGCAGCGGGCGCCAGCCTGGTGCAGCACGCTCAACGCGTGCTAGCAGAACTGGACCTGGCCGCCGAGGAGATCGAGGGGATCCGCGGCGGCATCAGTGGCGAGGTCCGTATCGGCCTGCTGGCATCGTTCTCGGCGGACATCCTGGGCGTGGCTTTGGCGCGCGCGCGCGAGATCGCGCCCGACGTGCTGTTCGTGGTGCAGTCCTACGACCTCGCCGGGGTCTACGAGGCACTGCTGGCAGGACGGGTAGACCTGATGCTCTCGCATGCCGAATTGAACGTGGACCTGAACATCGTGGACGTACGCAAGCTGTATGTGGAACGCAGCCAGGTCCTGATACGCCCGGGGCATCCACTGGTGCGGCGAAAGAAGGTGAGCGCGGACGATCTGGCAACGCTGCACTGGGTACTGCCCCCGGCCGACACACCGCTGCGGCCCAAACTCAATCGGATGCTGTCGGTGCACCGCAAGGACAAGCGAGACGTACGCGATGTACAGGCCGACTCGCAAGCCCTGGCCCTGAGTCTGGTGCGCCACGCCGACATGGCCTGGGCGATTGCCAGCGAATACGCCCAGGCCTACGAAGCCCAAGGCCTAGCGAAGATCCTGCGCACCGAGACCGACCTCCTGAGCGGACCGATGTGCGCCTTCATGCTGCGCAATGAACCCCTGAAGGCGCCGACGCAGGTGCTTTTGAACTGCCTGGTGGACGCAGCGGCTGGCAAGCCGCAGTAGGCGCACAGGCCAGACCGCCCCGGCGGGCGGTCTATTCATATCAGTTTGGATATGAGTGTGGCCGAAGTTCTCATTTGTGTCCCGGACGCTTCGCGCCGACGATTCCAACGCGGCGCGGACTGCGCGCGCGAACAACACACAGGAGACATGTCATGACCTCGAACCTGCGGCGCCGCGCGGCGCTCGGCCTTGCAATGGCCGCTACCGTCCTTGCTTGGCCCACGATCGCCTCGGCGCAGAGTTATCCCAATCGCCCGATTCGCCTGGTGGTGCCCTGGCCCGCCGGCACCCCGGCCGACGTGTCCGGCCGTATCGTCGCGGAGAGAATGGCTCAGGGTCTGGGGCATCCCGTGGTCGTAGACAACAAGCCGGGCGCGGCGGGGACCATCGGCATGGCCGAGGCCATGCGCCAGCCAGCCGACGGCTACACCCTGTACATGCTGTCTTCGGCATCGCTGGTGAGCCCCTTGCTGTTTCCAGCGCAGTCCCTCGATTTCCAGAAGGGCCTGGAGCCGGTGGGCATGGTGGTCTGGAGCTACAACGCTTTGGTCGTGCCGGTGAATGCGACGTACAAGGGCCCGGACGACATCGTCGCGGCGGCCAAGGCGGCGCCAGGCACCCTGAGCTTCCCCTCGGGCGGCAACGGCACGCCGGCTCACCTGGCGGGGGAACTGTTCAAGCAGCAGACCGGGGTGACCACCACGCACGTGCCATACAACCAGTTCGGTCTGGCGATTGGCGATTTGATCGCCGGCCGCACGAACTACATGTTCCTCACGGCATCCGCCGCTATTCCGCAAATCGCCGGTGGCAAGCTACGCCCGCTGGCCACCACGGGCGCGCAGCGCCTGCCCGCCCTGAAAGATACGCCCACCATGGCTGAACAGGGTTTCCGCGATTTCGTGCTGCGTTCCTTCGACGGTCTGATGGTGCGCCCTGGCACGCCCAAGGAGATCGTGGACCGCCTCAATGCGGAATTGAACAAGGCGCTGGCCGCGCCCGAAGTGAAGGAAAAGCTCGCCGGCCTGGCACTGGAGCCCGAGGCCATGAGCCCGCGTCAGTTCGGCACCGTGGTGGCCACCGAGCAGGAAAAGTGGTTGCGTATCGGCCGCGCCGCGCAGATCAAAGCGGATTGACGCCATGGCGGGATCGCGTTGGCAGGCCGACGTCGTGATCGTCGGGGCGGGGTCGGCGGGTTGCGCCCTCGCCGGCCGCCTGTCGGAGAACCCTGCCCTGAAGGTGCTGCTGGTGGAGGCCGGCCAGCCCAGCGCGAATCCCTGGCTGCAGATCCCGATCGGCTACTTCAAGACCGTGGGCCACCGGGACCACGACTGGGGATTCCAGTGCGAGCCGGACCCGGCCATGGGCGACAGGCAACTGCCCTGGCCGCGGGGCAAGGGCCTGGGGGGCTCCAGTCTGATCAACGGCATGTTGTACCTGCGCGGACACCGCAAGGATTACGACCAGTGGTCCGCGCTGGGCAACGCAGGCTGGGACTGGAACAGTGTGCTGGCGTATTTCCAGCGCTCGGCCCACCGCGAGCAGGATGCAGGCCCAACCTGCGGCCAGGGTGGACCGCTGTGGGTGGCGAACGTGCCGCGCGATCCCCTGTCCGATGCCTTCGTGGCAGCGGCAGCGTGCACCGGCGTTGCAAGGACCGAGAACTTCAACACCGGCGACAACACGGGCGTGGGCTATTTCCAGATGACGACCCGCGGCGGACGACGTATGAGTTCGGCGCGGGCTTACCTCGAGCCGGCGCGCGGCAGGCCCAATCTGCAGGTTCTGTCGGGGGCGCAGGCGTTGCGTGTGATCGTGGAAGGAGGGCGCGCGACGGGCGTTGAAGTCCTGCACGAAGGCAGCCGATGTGTGCTGCGCGCCAACCATGAAGTGGTGCTCAGTGCCGGCGCCATCCAGTCGCCGCAGCTGTTGCAGCTTTCTGGTGTGGGGCACGCCGATACGCTGCGAGCGCTGGGCATCACGCCGGTGGCCGACCTGCACGGCGTGGGCGAGAACCTGCAGGACCATCTGCAGGTACGGCCGTCATACCAATGCCAGGGCGTGGAAACACTCAATGACATTGCCCACAGCCGCTGGCGCAGTGCGCGCGAATTCATCCGCTATGTGACGACCCGCACCGGTTCGCTTCGCAATGGCGTGTACCGCGCGGGTGCCTTCCTGAATGTGCATCCGGACAGCGGCGACTGGCCCGATGTGCAGATCCACTTCGGGCTGGTGAGTTTCGATCGCCCTCACCAGCCGCCGCATCCGTTCCCGGGTATCACGCTCTCGGCCTGCCTGCTGCGCCCGGAGAGCCGGGGCAGCATCCGACTTGCCAGCGCCGACCCCTTGCGGGCGCCGCAGATCCGCTCAGGGTATCTGTCTGCCGAATCCGACCGGCGCATGGCGGTGGCCATGGTGCGCCGCATGCGCGAGATCGCGGCGACCGACCCGCTGGCGCGCCTGATTGTGGCGGAATACGAGCCGGGCCCCGAGCTGCACACGGACGACCAACTGCTGGCGTGGGTCCGTCGCCGGGCAGGCAGCATCTTTCATCCGGTGGGCACTTGCGCGATGGGGCCGGATAGCGATCCGAGCGCGGTAGTCGACGCGCGCCTGCGCGTGCGCGGCCTGCGGGGCCTGCGGGTGGTGGACGGCTCGGTGATGCCGCGCATCGTTTCGGGCAACACCAATGCGCCAATCATCATGATCGCGGAGAAAGCGGCCGACCTGATGCGGGAAGACCTGGCGGCCTGAGGATGCGCCCCGAGGGCGCCACATGCCGGCTAGACGTTGAACAAGAAGTTCATCACGTCGCCGTCCTTGACGACGTACTCCTTGCCTTCGCTGCGCATCTTGCCGTTGTCCTTGGCACCGGTCTCGCCCTTGAACTGGATGTAATCATCAAAGGCGATGGTCTGGGCGCGGATGAAGCCGCGCTCGAAATCACCATGGATCACGCCCGCGGCTTGCGGTGCGGTGTCGCCGATGCGGATGGTCCAGGCGCGCACTTCCTTCACGCCCGCGGTGAAGTAGGTCTGCAGACCCAGCAGGGTGAAGGCCGCGCGAATCAGGCGATTGAGGCCCGGCTCGGTCTGCCCCATTTCTTCCAGGAAGATGGCGCGGTCTTCGTCACTCATGTCGGCCATGTCGGCTTCCATCTTGGCGCAAATGGCCACGACCGGCGCGTTCTGAGAGGCGGCAAAGGCTTCCAGTCGCTGCAGGAAGGGGTTGTTGTCGAAACCGTCGTCGCTCACGTTGCCCACGAACATCGCACGCTTGGCCGTGATGAGGCACAGGGGCTTGAGCAGGGCCTGCTCGTCGGACGACAAATCGAGGGTGCGCACCGGCTTGCCCTGGTCCAGGACGGCCTGGACCTTGGTCAGGAGCGCGGTCAGCTTGGCGGCTTCCTTGTCGCCGCTGCGGGCGAGCTTGGAGGCGCGGTGTTGAGCCTTTTCGACGGTGCCCATATCGGCCAGGCACAACTCGGTCTGAATCACCTCGATGTCGGCGATGGGGTCGACCTTGCCCGCGACGTGGATGACGTTGGGATCTTCGAAGCAGCGGACCACGTTGACGATGGCGTCCGTCTCGCGAATGTGCGCCAGGAACTGGTTACCCAGGCCCTCGCCCTTGCTGGCACCCGCCACCAGGCCGGCGATGTCGACGAATTCGACGATGGCAGGTACGACGCGCTCGGGCTTGACGATGTCCGACAGCTGCACCAGGCGCGGGTCAGGCACTTCGACCACGCCGGTGTTGGGCTCGATGGTGCAAAAAGGATAGTTCTCGGCGGCGATGCCGGCTTTGGTCAGGGCGTTGAAGAGGGTCGACTTGCCGACGTTGGGCAGGCCGACGATGCCGCATTTGAGACTCATGGGATTTCCTTTGGCGCAAGGCCGCCCGCTCGGGGCGTGCCTTTGCATTGCATTCGGGGGACTGCATTCGATTGTACTAACCGCCTGACCTCCAGCCTGGCGAGCGCCAGCGGGTCGCAGGGCAAACCCGCCGTTGGCGCTCGGATACCGAAATCGGACACACTAGCGGGCCGACATCACAGGTCACTTTGATGATCGCTGGCATCTCGAATGCCGACTTGAGGAACGACGTGATGTATCCCGATGCGCTCTCGAACGAGCGGCTACACAACCCCGCCACAACCGCCACCCCGCGCCCCATGCGGCTGGAGGCCCCCGATGGCCGCATCTTCTAGTCCGAACCCGCCGCAACCTGCGGAATATGGCTACAGCGAACCAGCGACGGAGATCGTGGCGCTGGTGGACGCGGCACGCCCGCCGCTGGCCGTGGCAAGTCCGGACGGACAAGGGGTGCTGCTCGTCGAGCTCGAGACCCATCCCCCCTTGGCCCATGTCGCCGAACCCGTGCTGCGCCTGGCCGGCATCCGCTTGTCGGCTGCGCGGGGCTCCCGCCAGCACCTGCACTACGGCAAGCGGCTGACGTGGGTACGTTGCGCCGACGGCGAGCGCACGGCCCTGGCGCTGCCCGAGTGCCCGCGCATCAGCCTGCCGGTGTTCGCGCCGGGCGGCGGCGCGTTTGCCTTCACCCACGACACGCCGGCGTGCACCGAGCTGTGGCTGGGGGACACGGCCAGCGGCCGCCTGCAGCGCGTGCAGGACCTGCGCGTCAACGACGTGCTGGTGGAACAGCCCTTGGTGTTCTCCGGCGACGGACACCAGCTCTGGGTGGCCACCGTACCCGTCGGGCGCGGCGCCCCACCGCCGCCGCCGCACGCGCCCCAGGGTCCCGCCATGCAAGAGAGCATTGCGCGCGCGGCGCCCGTGGCCACTTACCAGGACCTGCTGCAGGACCCGCATGACGAGGCCTTGTTCACCCACTACGCCAGCGCGCAGTGGGCCTGCGTGGACGTGGCGACAGGCGATTGGACGGCGATCGGAGAGCCGGGGCTGCTGGATGCGATCGAGCCTTCACCTGACGGACGCTACCTGCTGTCGACGCGCCTGGTGCCGCCGTTTTCCTACCGCGTGGGTCACTGGGGCTTTCCGCGCGTGGTGGAAGTCCTCTCGGTTCAGGGCGAACGGGTGCGTGAAATCGCGCAGTTGCCGCTGGCCGACGACACGCCGCGATTCGGCGTGCGTACCGGCGCCCGGGCGGTGATGTGGCAGGCCGAACGGCCAGCCACGTTGTGTGGCGTGCAGGCACTGGACGGCGGCGACCCGCGCCAGTCGGCAGATTTCCGCGACAGCCTGTGGACCCTGGCCGCTCCTTTCACCGACACACCGCGTGAAGCCAGGCGCTTGCGCCATCGCCTCACCAGCCTGCTGTGGACCGCCACCCCGGGACAGGCCCTTGTGACCGAACTTAATCGCGAGCGTCGCTGGCGAACCACGTCCCTCGTCTCCCTGGACGATCCCGAGCAAGCCGCGCAGGTCCTGTTCGACCGCAGCGACCGCGACGCCTACGCCCACCCGGGCGACTTCCTGCTGCAGGCCGGCACCCGCCAGGTGCGTCAGGAGGGAACCCTCGCCTGGCTGTCTGGCGACGGCGCGACGCCGCAGGGCCTGCGTCCCTTCCTGGACCAGATCGACCTGGCCACCGGCACCACGCAGCGTCTGTTTCGCAGCGCCGACGATGCCTTGGAACGCGTGCTCGCGGTCGTCGGCCCCGGCGAAGCCGGTGCATCGCCGCAGGCGCGGACCGTGCTGGTGCAGCACGAGACGCCACAGGATCCGCCCTCGCTGTGGCTGCTGGACACCGGTTCGGGCCAGCGGCGCCGGCTCACGCAGCCCGCGCAGGGGGCGGTGCGCCTGGACGGCGTCACGCGGGAGATCGTCCGCTACACGCGCGAGGATCAGGTGCCGCTGACCGGCACGCTGTACCTTCCGCGTCACCGCCAGCCGGGCGAGCGGCTGCCGCTTCTGATCTGGGCCTATCCGGTGGACTACTCGGACGCCAGTACCGCAGGCCAGGTACGCGGATCCGACCTCGCGCATGTGCGACCCATAGGCGCCTCACCGGTCTATCTGGCGACCCAGGGCTGGGCGGTACTGATGGACGCAGCGATGCCGGTGGTGGGCGATACACGCACCATGAACGACACCTTCGTCGAGCAGGTGGTGGCCTCGGCGACCGCAGCGATCGATGCCCTGGATGCCCGCGGACTGATCGACCGCCGCCGCGTGGTCGCGGGCGGTCACAGCTACGGCGCCTTCATGGTCAGCACCTTGCTGGCACACAGCGACCTCCTGGCGGCGGGTATCGCCCGCAACGGCGCCTACAACCGCACGCTCACACCTTTTGGCTTTCAGCAGGAGCGACGCACCTACTGGGAAGCGCCGGACACCTACCACCGCGTCTCGCCGTTCTCGCATGCGCATCGCATCAAGGCGCCGCTGCTGCTGATACACGGTGCGATGGACGGCAACGCGGGCACGCACCCGATGCAGTCCGAGCGCATGTATGCGGCGGTCGCAGGCAATGGCGGGACGGCGCGCCTGGTGATGCTCCCTTGCGAGGGGCATGCCTACCGAGCCCGCGAGTCCATCCTGCACGCACTGGCCGAGATGCTGGCGTGGGCGCGTCGCTGGACGCAGCCAGCTCCCTGAGGTCCCCGAGACAGACACCGACATGCAACTCCCGAACGACGCCGACCTGGACAAAGTGAGCGACTGGCTGCAGTCGCTGGGCCTGGGCGATTACGCCAGCGCGATGCGGGCTCACCACATCGATGAATGGGTGCTGCCACGGCTGGACGAGGCCGACCTGCGGGAGATCGGCGTGCAGTCCGTGGGGCACCGCAAGCGCCTGATGGCAGCGATCGCGCAACGCTTTCCCTCCACGCAGACCCCACCGCCCGCGCAGGTGGCCACCACAACGACCAACGCGACAACGCCTGTGTCGCCACCCGCAACGACACCCGCCCCTGCACCCGCACCCGCAGCACCACCCGCACCGGCCGCGGCACCGGTCGTGGCCGCCGCCCCCGGCGAGCCGGCCCGCACGCTCAAACTCTTTCTGAGCTACGGCCGCGACACCTATGTCGGCGAGGTGCGCGCGCTCAAGGTGGCCCTGGAGGCGCGCGGTCACCAGGTGTGGTTCGACGAGGAACAACTGGGCATCGGCCTCGACTGGGAAGACCGCATCGAGCGCGGGCTGGACTGGTGCGACCGCGTGGTGCTGACCATGACGCCGCATTCGGTGCGCCGACCCGACGGCTACTGCCTGAACGAGCTGGCCAAGGCGCTGGAGCGGCAAAAGACCATCATCCCGGTGCTGCTCACGGACGTGCCCGGCGGCGCGCCCACCTCGATCTGCCGCATCCAGTACCTGGACTGGCGCGACGCCGTGCCCGCAGCCCAAAAGCCGGACCGCTTCCAGGTGCGCATGGCGCGCCTGTGCGAGGCGATCGAGCAGGACAAGCTCGATTTCGAGGGCGGGCAGCAGCGGCTGCTTCGCATCCTGCAGCCGCTGAATTATCTGGGCGACATCGAGCGCCATGTCGCACGGTTTCATGGACGCAAGGCACTGTTCGAGCGCCTGCGGCAATGGCTGGACGATCCGCGCGGCGAGCAGGTGACGTGGCTGTGCGGCGGCTCCGGCCTGGGCAAGAGCGCGGTAGCGGCGATGCTGGCGCACCAGTGGGGTGAGACCGGTGCCGTGCACTTCTGCGTGGCCGGCCACGTGGACAAGGGCGATCCGCGGCGCGCGATCCTCTCGATCGCCTACCAGCTGTCGACCTACCTGGACACCTACCGCGCCCGTCTGATGGCGCTGGACCTGGAGCGCGAAATCGAGAAGGATGCGCGCGCCCTGTTCGACGCCCTGCTGGTCGGGCCGCTGGCCGGAGACTTCCCCGCACCCGACAAGCCCTGGCTGGTGGTGATCGACGCACTGGACGAAGCCACGCAGCCCGATGGCAGCAACGACCTGGCCGAACTGGTCGGCCAGGAATGGCGCAAGCTGCCCGCGTGGTTGCGGCTGGCGGTGACCAGCCAGCCGGATGTCGAGGTGCAGACCTGGATGTCCGATGTGCCGGTGATCCTGCTGGCGGGAGACGACGTCGAGCAACGCGCTGACGTGCGCGCCTACCTGGAGCGGGAGCTGGCCGAACAAAGCCGCAGCACCACCACCGAGGTCCTGGACCAGATGGTCGACCGCAGTGAAGGCGCTTTCCAGTACGTGGTGCTGCTCCTGGAGGAAATCCGCCAGGGCCGCTGCAATCCCGAGGACGCGATCGAGCTGCCACGCGGCATGCAGGCGGCTTATCTGCAAACCTTCAAGCGACGCTTCGTGCAGCCGGGGGTCTTCGAGGCGCAGATCCAGCCGATGCTGGCCCTGATGCTGGCCTCGCCCGACCCCACGCCGCTGGCCATCCTGGCAGGCGCGCTGAGCATCACGGTCACCGAGGTGCGGCGGCGCCTGGGGCAGCTGGGGTCCATGGTGTCCATCCAGTCGGCGCAGGGCGCGCACGACCCGGCCTGGGACACGGTGCGCTTCGCACAGGCCAGCCTGCGAAGCTGGCTCACCTCCATCAACGAGCGCACGCGCCAGCCGGTGGCTGGACCGTTCGCCACGGATGCCGACGATGGCATCGCCCAGCTCGCTGCCGAATTGCTCCGCATCTGGGATGCACGTGGCAAAGCGCCCCTGCCCACCTTCGTGGAACGCCATGTGTTCGGCCTGCAGGTGCAGGCGCGTGATACCGCCGCACAGGATCGCATCGCGTTGGACGTGGCTCGCCACTGGGAAAAGCGCTCGCTCTCGCTGGCCCACCCGCCTGCGGTCCACGCGGCGCAATGGGCGGCCCAGGTGGCCGAGCGCGGTGATGTCCATCCGCAGGACCTGGCCCGGGCGGCGGCGAGCCGGCATCTGCTGGGGATGGTGCTGCGACAACGCGGCGACAGCGCCGCGGCGCTTTTGGAGCTGCGGGCGGCACTGGCACTGTGGGAGCGGCTGGCGGCGGGCAGCCTCAACGATCCGACCCACACCCAAGCGCGCAGTGAAACCCATGTGCGCATCGCCGAAATCACCCGCGACCAGGGCGATGTGAAGGCAGCACTGGCCGAACAGCGCGTGGCCCTGGGCCTGCGCGAGTCCCTGATGGCGCTCGATCCCGGTAATCTCGATTACAAGAACCTGGTGGCACAGAGCCTGAACGCGCAAGGCAATATGCAGCGCGCCCTGGGAGACATCGACGAAGCCCTGGACTCCCACCGACAGGCCCTGGCCCTGCGCGAGGCGTTGATGCAGGCCGTCCCGGGTAGTTCGATGTACCAGCGCCACGTCGGCGGCAGCCACAACAACATTGGCATCATGCTCAAGGCCAAGGGCGATCTGGAGGGTGCGCTGGTGCACTACCAGAAATTCCAGGCCCTGCTTCAGCGCCTGCATGACCAGGAACCGGACGTGGCGGAGTGGATGCGTTCCTTGTCCATCAGTCACCACAACATCAGTCTCCTGATGGACAGCATGGGTCGTGTAGACGAAGCGCTCGAGAGCGCACGACAGGGTGTGATCCTGCGAGAACGTCTGGCCAAGCAGGACCCGGACAACACCGACTACCTTCGCAACCTGGGGGATGCCTACGAGCGACGTGGCTCCTTGCTTCAGTCAAGCGGCGACATGGACGCGGCGATGGCCGATTACGAGCGCGGGCTCGAAGTCAGTGAGCGCCTGGCCGCCATGGACCCGGCCCATGCGAACTGGCAGCGTGACCTGGCGGATTCCTGCGCTGCGATGGGTCGGCTGCTGCAAGTCATGGGTGACCCGGCACCCGCCGTGGCGCCGATGCGTCGCAGCGTGGAGATCCTGGAACGCCTGATCGCCAAGGACCCCGGCAACCCCGGCTGGCAACGTTCCCTGGGTCTGAAATGCCGCAGCCTGAGCTCGGTGCTGCGGGACCTGGGCCAATTGGACGAATCACTGGCGTTGGCCACGCGCAATCTGGAGATCCAGCAGCAGGCGGTGGCTCGCGCCCCCAAGAACACCGCGTGGCAGCAGGGTCTGGCCACCGCCCACAACTGGATCACCTCGCTGCTGCGCGCGAAGGGCGAGTGGAGCGAAGCGGCCCGCCACGCGCACGAAGCGATCGCAATCGCCGGGGCTCTGGTCGAACGCGACGCGGGCAACTCCAGCTGGCAAGAAACCAAGGCCACCGCCCATACGCGTTTGGCCATGGTGCGCGCCGCACAGGGGGAGCTCGATCACGCGCAGGCGGGTCTGGAGCAGGCCTATGCGATCTACATCACGCTACTGGAAAAGGATCCGCGTCACCCGGGCTGGCTGGACTCCCAGAGCGACCTGCACGCCGAACTGGGGTGGATCCGCGAGAGCCGCGGTGAACTCGCGCAGGCCCTGGCGCATTACCAGGCCGATCTGGATATCAGCCGCGACCTGGCGGCCCGCGGCGGCAAGCGCGCCGGCTGGCAGCGTGACCTCACACTGGCCCAGATCAACGTCGGTCGCGTGCTGCTCGCGCAGGGCCAGGCGAACGACGCCAAGCCCCATCTGGAGGAAGCGCTGCACGCCTTCCGCGCACAGATGGATCCCGCGCGCCACGGCACCCTGGTCGATGCCGCTGGCGCGATGGCTCTCATGGCCCAGGTCTGCGAGGCGCTCGGCGACAAGGAGCAGGCAAAGCGTCTGGATGCCGAAATCGCTGCAAGCGGGTGGCAGGCCTCAGGGGCGTACACGCCGGCGCGTGAGCGTGCCCTCGAGGCCATCCGCGCACGCACCGGCTGAAGCCGGGACTCAGGGCCGGCGCACCGCCACCGTCTGGTCGATCGAACCGAACACGTCGCGACCCTGCGCGTCGACCGCGCGGATCGTCACCCGGTCGCCGTGACGCAGGTAGGGCTGCAACTCGGAATCGGGTCGGCCTGCCAGGATCGCGCGCACGCGCGCTTCGGTGATGCAGGCGTTGCCCGCCGCATCGGACGCGTTGCTGATCGTGCCCGCGCCCACGAGCGTGCCGGCGCCGAGCGCACGGGTGCGCGTGAGGTGCTCGATGATCTGCCCGAAGTGAAAGACGGTCTCTTCACCCGAGCGCGGTGACCCGAACCACTGGCCATTGAGCGTGATGTCCACCTGCAGGTCGGCCATGCCCTGCTTCCAGGCCGGGCCCAGGGCGGCTGGCGTCACCGCGATCGGCGCGAAGCTGGTGGCGGGCTTGCTTTGATAGAAGCCGAAACCACGTGACAACTCCTCGGGGATGAGCCCGCGCAGCGACACGTCATTGAGCA
>JACCDM010428234.1_pt1 | contig 12802 bp, 5 predicted proteins | sample 7445851 | NCBI WGS metagenome assembly JACCDM01 (sample SAMN15323438, study PRJNA562643) | freshwater metagenome | isolation source: river surface water | place: USA:Blue River Watershed | collected 2017-08-16
ACAGGCTCGTAATAGATTGGCTGCCTTGGTAGGTAGTCCTCGATATGGATTTGGATCCGGCACAGAGTACGGTGCAATCTATGTTTACGTGAAAAGTTACGGCGATCAGTACATACCAGTCAGTCCTATTGGCACTGGTGATGCGATATTAACAGTGACAACCACTGGTGTGAGAGGCCTGGGTAATGCTGTTGATTTTGGCAACCAAACCTGGGCTGTGGCTGGAGCCAGTGCCAGCCAAGGAACTGCAAGTCTAGCCAATGTGGGCTACGCATTTGTGATTTTCCGTGATCCTCTCCTTGGAGAATCCGGCAGTATTCCTTATGCTACCTGGCAACTGTTGACCCCGCCCACAGCTCCAGATCGTGCAGTAGCAGGAGAAATGGGATACTCAGTGGCGCTCAGCCAAGATGAGCGTTGGATGTATGTAGGTGCTCCAGGTGCAAATCAAGTACATGCATACGGTCGAGTTGACTGGCAACAGCAAGAATTGAAAGTATTTGCTGATGGTACAACCAAGTCTTGGGACATCAACAATACAATTCAAATTGACAACATATATCAGTTGAAGGTCAGTCTAAACAGACAAGTGCAGACAGTGGGAGTAGACTACACCATTACTGGTCTCAACACAGTGACTTTTAATAACACCCCAGGCTTGGTCAATGCTACTTCTATTGTTCCTGGAACAGAATACACTATTCTAAGCGTAGGTACCACTGATTTTGTTTCGATAGGTGCTGCTTCAAACACCGTAGGCGTGACTTTTACTGCCACAGGCACTGCCACAGGCACAGGCACTGTGCTGGAAGAAACTCTAGTTGAATTTGCAAGATATAACAGTTATCAAATTCCATACACCGCTACAACACAAAATTTAGCAAATGATCTAGATGCCAATGGTCGTAGACTGGGTCTAGCTACTGTGGAACTGGACGACATCTATTCATTCAGTATCAAACTCAACGGCAACCTGTTGCGACCCAATATTGATTACACATTTGCTGGAACTACAGTAACATTTTTGATATCATTTATCAGTGCAGATATCTTGGTAGTGTCTGCCAAAGGATATTTTACCTATGTGTATACCATTGAAGCCAGCGACGTCACAGGCGGTCTCACTGCTGGAGATAGATTTGGACACAGCGTATGCTGCACCACAGACGGCCGCCAAGTGCTGATTGGCACACCATACAAAGCCATGGACAGCGCCATTGACACAGTGAGCAGTACAGGAGTGGCTGTGGCAGGCACAGCAACCTACAGCAATCTCAGTCAGTACAGCACATCAGGATCAGGGTTTGGTGCTAAATTTGACGTGAGCCGCAGTGGATCATCGTATACGGTCACAGTAGTAAGCGGCGGCCAAGACTATGCGGTCAATGACACTGTAACTATTCTAGGCACATCGTTGGGCGGCACCAGTGTCAATAATTTGACCATAACAGTGAATTCAGTTGAAACTTTCACTGAAGCCGGATCAACTTATGTGTTTGATCGCAGTGTACAAAAATTTGTATATGGCACAGATGGCAGCACAGTTGATTTTACCGTACTTGGTACAGTGACTGGACCAGTTAGTGTGTTGGTAAACGGTCAGTTCTTGGTCAATCAGCAAAACAGTGTAAATGCTGGACCGGGACTAAACAACACATTCACTGTAAGCGGCAACGTTGTTACTATAAATGCTGACCTGGTCATAGGCGACATAATTGAAATAGAAACCAATCAGTTCCGACAGGTTCAAGAAATTGATCAAAACATCATAGCTGAGTTCTCAAACTTTGGCCAAGCCACAGACATTTGCAGCAACAACTGTAGTCTGTATGTAGGCGAGCCACAAAGCAGTCAACAGGTTTTCAAAGGTGGTGTGGTTGAGCGTTTTGTAAATCAAAGTCGTGTGTATGGTACTATTACCAGCACTGTGCCTATGGCCAATCTTGTCAGTGGTGATACTATTCGTGTCAATGATATAGATGTTGTGGTTCCTGGTGCCTGGTCATCGTCAGTTGGATATGACGTCAACACTGTGGTCTATAACACCAGCGGCAGTACAACACAAATATATGTTTCTATACAAAATGTGCCCGCACTCACTGCACTGACCAACACCGCCTATTGGACAGAGTTGGAATCAACCACAGTGTTGGCCAGTGTTGAAGTTCGTGCTCTGGCTCAACAAATCACACGATCAGTGTCAAATGTGTTGGCCACAGTCAACGCCGCTGGATACTTGACACTTAGTGTGAAGAATTCAGATGCAGCACCAGAATACAACAAACTACAAGTTGCTCCCGGCAGTGTGGGTACTGCATTTGCGGCCCTGGGCTTTGAGACCTTTGCATGGACTCAAACTATTGAAAGTCCATATGCTACAGAAATGGCAGGATTTGGTGCCAGCCTCAGTATTGATGACTCTGCTGTGAATCTAGTGGTAGGTGCTCCTCGAGGTACCCTGTATCTTGAAACAGAGTTTGACGACGGAACCACATTCTTCGACGCTGGTAGTACTGTGTTCTTCTCGATCATTGTACAAAGCGGAGCAGTGTACACATACGATTATCTCCCTAGCTCAACACTGTTGATAACCAACCCAGGCAAGTTTGTGTTTGGACAACAAATCAACAACGCAGATGTTGCACCATATGATGGCTTTGGCACAGCAGTGAACTATACTTCTGGGGTACTCATGGCCGGTGCACCTAAAAACGACTATAATGACAGTGCCGCTGACTTTGGTGCAGTGTTTGTGTTTGAAAATGCCACTCGCACTCCGTCTTGGACAGTGCTAAGAGAACAACAACCAGTGGTAGACATTCGCTTGTTGAACAGTGTGTTCTTGTACGATCGAATCACCAGCGCCAAGACAGAATTTTTGGACTTTATTAATCCATTGCAAGGTAGAATACTGGGGGCAGCCAGACAAAATCTTGACTACATTGGTGCAGTAGATCCTGCTGCCTACAATATTGGACCTGCAAATATTACAGGGACTACTTGGGGCGCAGAACATGTAGGACAGTTGTGGTGGAATATTAGTTCTGTAAGATTTATTGACCCCAATCAAGATTCAATAGTGTACGCAAGTCGACGTTGGGCACAGTTATTCCCAGGCAGCGAAGTCGATGTGTACCAGTGGGTGGTCAGTGATCAACCACCAAGCAGCTACAATGGTGAAGGCATACCTTTTAATACTGCGTCTTATACTGTTAATAGTAAACTCACCATAGACGGAACATTTGCTACTGAATATTATTTCTGGGTACGAGGCATCACGGTCACTGCCACACAACTGGGCAAAACATTGCCAGCCAGCACAGTGGCGTCCTATATTCAAGATCCACGTGCCAGCGGCATTGCTTACATGGCACCTATCAATGCCAGTACCATTGCGTTGTACAACAGTGCTGACTACATTGAAGCCAGCGACACCATTATCAGCATTGAGTTTGATCGTGAGTTGACCACAGATAATGTTCACGTGGAATATGAACTGATTCCGCAAGATCGTGCAGACGGTTTCTTGAGTTCTGGCTTATATCGCAAATTCCAAGACAGTTTCTGCGGCGTGGACACCTTTGGTAATTTAGTGCCAGATCCCAATCTGAGTCCGGCTGAGCGTTATGGTGTACAGTTCCGACCACGACAGAGCATGTTTGTAGATCGGTTGGAGGCACTCAAGAATTATCTTACCAGAGTCAATGCAGTACTGGCTCAGTACCCTATTGCTGAAACAAGAATTTTTAATCTTCTTAATTCCAGCGAACCTGAGCCAAGCCAAACAGCCTTGGTAAATGGGGTCACTGTGACCAATTGGAATTTGCGTGTGGCAAACCAAGAAATACTAGGGTTCCAACAACCAATTTGGAGCAATCCTGATGGTCCTATACCTATTGGCTACAAATATCTAGTGGTGTCTGACAGCACCAACCGAGGCTTGTGGACTATCTACACTGTGCAAAACAGTGATGTCACAGCAGGACAACGTGTGTTGGTTCTAACCAGTGTGCAAGGATACAATACTCCAGACTACTGGAGCTACATCACCTGGAATCGCCCAGGATACAACCCCAGTACCAAGGTAATCACAGAAGTACCAAACTACGCAGCATTGGCATCGCTCACAGTTGACGTTGGCAGCTCAGTCAAAGTCACGGCCAATGCTCAAGGCAAGTATGAAATTTATCTGCTGACTGACACTGGTTGGGAACGTGTGGTACTGCAAGATGGCACTATAGAATTCTCAGCAGAATTGTATGATTATGCCTTGGGTAGATTTGGCTTTGACCTTGAAGTATTTGATGCACAGTACTATGATCAAGAGCCTGTGATAGAAACTCGCAAGGTTATTCAAGCCATCAACGAAGAGTTGTTTGTAGACGACTTGGCCCTTGAACGCAACAAGGCCCTGGTGCTGATGTTTAACTATGTGTTAAGCGAATTCTCAGCACCCGAATGGTTGGTAAAAACATCTTTGATTGATGTGGATCACAGAATTCGAGAATTGTTGCCGTTCCAGAACTATCGTCAAGACAATCAAGAGTTTGTATCAGACTATATTCAAGAGGTCAAGCCATACCACGTGAGCGTGCGCGAGTTCAATTTGAAGTACACTGGAAATGACCAATCGTTTGGAGACAACACAGACTTTGATTTACCAGCCTATTTCAACACTGATCTGCAGGTGGCAAAATACACTAGCCCAATCCTGTTGCCTTATGAAAACAGCACAGCATTCAATGCCAGTATCAATGTTCAAAGCGATTTACCAGCATCAAGCACAGTGTGGGAAACATGGCCTTATTCACAGTGGTATACAAATTATCTGTTGAGCCTTGACAGTGTAGAAATAATTGATGGCGGGTCTGGATACAACGAACCACCTCAAGTAACATTTGTTGGCGATGCTGTAGTAGAGGCACAAGGTACCGCAGTGATCAACAGTCTGGGGCAGGTGGTAGCAATCACAATAACTGATCCTGGTCAAGGATATCGCAGTACGCCCACAGTTGAATTCAGCGGTGGTAACGGTACAGGTGTTAGAGCCTATGTGCATCTGATTGGTTCAGGCCAAGGCCAAACGTTCAACACTGAACAAACTGGTGCTGAAGAAAATTATAATCTAGTAAGAACTTTCCGTACTGTAATCAAGTATGACCGCTTCCAGTATTTCAGTGATGTTCAAACATGGAGTCCCGACGGAACATACCAAGATGGCCAGTTGGTAAGATTTGACAATCGTGTGTGGCAAGCCTCAAGTGCTGATTCCACTGCTGTGGTTGGTCCAACCTTTAATTTAGAAGATTGGACTGAAGTAAATGCAGGCACATTCAACAACGGTGTTGGACTGACAGGTGTAGACCGTACCATGGGCCTGTATGTGCCAGGAGTAAATCAGCCTGGACTTGAATTGCCCCTGTTAATTGACGGAGTTGATTATCCTGGAGTACAAGTATATGGGGATTATTTCCTAGGCGATCCTTTGGCAGTAGATGCAGAATACACCAGCGAGTTTACTGATATAACTTTAGGTGATCGTCCCACCGACATCAATGTAGACGGTGGCGAGTTTATTGGCTTGTACGAAGGCCATGCCCCCGAAGAGTTGGTCAATGGTGCAGAGTTTGACACACTAGATATGCGTGTGTATACCCGCCCTGGGGCCGATTGGAGTCGCAACGGGCACGGTTTCCAATTGGGAACCATAAGATATGAATATGAACCTGCGTTAACTTCAACTTTGAGTTGGGCAGGGGTGGTTGAACATCCAGTGCAGGTATTGGTCAGTAATATTACCACAGGAATAGATCTTGTGCCAGGCACTGATTTTACTGTTGACTGGGACGACTACACCGTCACATTGTTGACAGTGTCAGCCGGCGATATTGTGAATATTTCAGTGTACGAGCTAGGCGGCGGCAGCCAATTGTATCGCGCCAATTACCTTGGCGGGGATATTGGATCCACAGTTGTAATTCCAGTGAACTCCGCTGAAATCAGCGATGTGTATGTGTTTGTGAATGGCGAGTCAGTTGGGGGTATCTCTTGGACTCCTTATATTGCCAGCACAGCATGGGATATTTTAGATAGTTATTCAAGACTGGATATTGTAAACAACAGTGGCACCTATTACCGCGCACAGCAGAATGTGCCACCTGGAATTGTTATCACCAACACCGACTACTGGACCAGCTTTGTGCCCACACTTGAAAGCGAAGTTGATCTTGGTACCAGTTACGGTCCTGGCTCAGGTATCGCTCTAGTAGCATTTGGCCTAACCACAGTTGAGGCTGGTTATTTTATTGAAGGAAATCAATACACCATTGCTACCCTTGGCACCACTGACTTTGTGTCAATCGGCGCTGCGTCAAACACAGTAGGAATAACCTTTACTGCCACAGGTATCGGCACAGGCTCAGGTACAGCCACAATCGACTATAGTTGGAGCACACCACAGGTACAGTACAAAGTGGCCGATGCAGCCATGGTAACAACTCCTGTAATTACACTTACCAATAGTGTACAAGGCAGCAATCCTGCCAACATGATAGTTACTCGCAATGGCCTGCGACTACAACCACCAGAAGGTATTGAATGGGTTGGCAACGATGTTGAGGTAAGTTTTGGATTACCGCAACGTGGCGGCTACAGTCAGAGCATTATTGATGCGCCCAACGACATATCTGTCTGGGTTGACAATGTGCTACAGGTACAGAGCATTGGTGCCGTTGTGGGTTCATACAGTGTGAGCAACTGGGCAGGTTCAAACACACCTGGACGTCAAGTTGTGTTCACAACTCCTCCAGTCACTGGTGCCAGAATATTGATCAGCGTGGATACTGAAGCAGATTATCGAGTGGTTGGACAAACAGTAGAAATTTCTTCTGGTGTGAACTTGGATGATGTGTTTGCAGTGGTTACTTGGAACGACACAGCACAACAAAATCCAGTGACCTTGGTATTCAATGGTCCTGTGGTAACTGGATTGACCATTGCTGAACCCTACGACAGCACAGTTTATGATGCCGCAACTGTTTCGGGCGATCCCGGATCTTATGATTATTCTGTTGGTTCAGCAGTCGCTAGCAATGATTTCTTGTTGAACCGCACCAGTGTCAACGCTGGTCGCCTGTGGGTAACACTGGACGGGTATAGATTGTTTGAAGGTGCTGATTTTACAGTTGAAGATGACGGGTCAACTCTTGAAAGCGCAACTTTGGTCTTGGCGCAAGGCGCAATTGGGCCTGCACAAGTTCTTGCTGTAACTATGTTTACTGACAGCATAGTGCCGGAAGCCATGGCCTTCCGCATATTCCAAGACATGCGTGGGGTGCAGGCCACATATCGGATCACTGCTGCAACTTCAACCACACTGAGTCAAGATCTTAGTGCCTCTGCTGACATCATTTATGTTACAGATGCTTCTGCCTTGACTGAGCCCAATCTTGAAATTGGTATTTTTGGGGTAATCACCATTGATGGCGAACGCATCATGTATCGCCAAAGAAATACAGCCCTTAACACCATTAGCAGTTTGCTACGCGGAACAGCAGGAACTGCGGCCGCTGCACATTCATCAGGAGCAGATGTTTACGATATTGGGCGCGGTAATTTGTTAGATCAAAGATACCAAGATTACACAGTAAGTGATACAGGCATGGGCGATGGTACAACCAGTGTGTTTTATGCACCTAGCATTGATGTAACTGATTTTGAAGACAGCTCAACAGAAAACTTGTCAATTGAAGTATACGTTGGTGGCCGCCGTCAATACAAGTACAGCGATACCACAGCCACCAGCGAATATCGTTGGTTCTTGAGCCAATTTGACCCTGTGACCGTTGAATTTGTAGTGGATGATACAGTGTATCCTGCATTACACGCCCCAGCAGCTGGCAGCGAAGTTACTATTTTGGTACGTCAGGGTGTAACTTGGTATCAACAAGGAGCAACAACAGCCAGCGATGGCGTGGCCCTGCAAGATACCAATACTCTAGCCGCAAGGTTCTTGCGCGGTGAATAAAGTAGGCTAAATAAGTGATCATGTCAAACACACAACAAAAACAACCAGTTGAGGCCAAATCGCAGGAAAAACCCAGCCGGCCCAACGAAACCGGATCTATATCTGTCCAAGCGCACATGAGAATTTTTGATCCTAAAACACAAAAAACCTACGTGGAGGGTCGTGCATGATTTCGGCAGGATTGGCAAAAATTACTGGACATGTAAAAATACATGATCCCAACAGCGGCGAAATTTTCTACGACGATCACAACGCCATTCATTATGAAAACATATCCATTGCTATGGCGCAAACTCTTAGCGATCGGAACTTGGGTTATATCTATCAGATGGCTTTTGGCAACGGTGGCAGCTCTGTAGACCCCACAGGCGTTATCACTTACTTGCCCCCAAATACCACAGGACAAAACGCGGACCTGTACAATCAAACCTATCAAAAAGTAGTCAACGACAATTCAGCAGCCGACACTGACCCGGTCAACAACAAAATGACAGTGTTGCACACATCCGGCAACGTGTATACAGATATTTTAGTGCAGTGTTTGTTGGACTACGGCGAGCCTGCGCAACAGCAGGCCTTTGACAATTCAACCAATTTTAACGGAGAATTTGTGTTTGACGAACTAGGACTCAAGGTATGGAACGGTGCAGTAGATAACTTGCGCCTGATAACTCATGTTATTTTCCACCCTGTACAAAAGAGTCTAAACCGTCAAATTCAAATCGATTACACTGTGAGAATTCAGACATTGAGCAATATCAATGCTGTATAAATATTGAACTAGGAAACAGACATGGCATATACAATTAACCTTACTGACGGCACAGTTTTTGCCACAGTCAACGATGGTACAGTAAACACTGCAAGTAGCATGACACTTGTAGGTAAGAACTACGCAGGCTACGGAGAGTTTTTAGATGAAAACTTTATCCACTTGTTGGAAAACGGTTCAAATACATCAGCACCAGTAGCACCGCTTACAGGACAACTATGGTGGGACAAGACCAATAACTTGCTCAAAGTTTACAATGGTAGCATATTCAAAACAATCAGTGCCGCCACTGCCAGCGCCACTCAACCTTCATCCAACGTCACAGGTGACCTTTGGTATGATACCACAAACCAGCAGGTCAAAGTCTACACAGGTTCTAGTTTTATTGTTGTGGGTCCTGCATTTACATCCACAGAAGGCACCGCTGGTGCAATTCCTGAAACAGTCAACGATAACACAGCAACTCCTCACTATGTGACTGGCCTTTATGTGGCAGGCACCAGAGTGGGCTTGGTATCCAAAGATTCAAACTTTACTGCCGCGGCCCCAACATCAGTGTTGTTCCCCACAGTGTTCAAAGGCATCACTATGAGCAACTCAGCAGACACTGTGTTTGCTGGCAACGTTAGAAATGGTGGCAACGTGGTAATCACAGCAGCTGGTGCTACCACTGCTGTTGTACAGTCCACAGGTGTATTGATCACAGGATTTAACTCAGTAACAGGCAACGTGATTGGTGGCAACATCAGCACAGCAGGTTTAGTCACAGCCACAGGCAACATCACTGGTGCCAATATAGTCACAGCTGGTCTAGCCACAGTGACAGGCAACGTGATTGGTGGTAACGTTACCACAGCCGGCAACGTTGTTGCCACAGGTCTTGTGAGTGCAGGCGGCAACGTGATTGGTGCCAATGTCAGCACAGCAGGCGTAGTCACTGCCACTGGTAACATTACCGGCGGCAATATCATAACTTCGGCTTTGGTTCAAGCTGCCAACGTATCAGCCACTGCCAACGTACAAGCTGGAAATTTGCGAACAGGTGGCCTAGTGTCGGCCACTGGAAATATTACATCAGCAGCCAACGTGTCAGGAACATACTTCCTTGGCAACGGCTCACAGCTCACAGGATTGAGTTTGGGCGTGTCGGTCACCAAGTTTGAAAACGGCACATCCAAGGGCGAAATCAATGCGCCCAACGGTAACGTTGCATTCACAGTGGCTGGAACAGCCAACGTGGTTGTGATTGATACTACAACAGTATATGCCAACGTGGTCAGTGTTCAAAGCATTGCCAAAACAGGTTCAAACGGAGTGGGCAACATTGGTTCCAGTGCCAACTACTTCAATCAAGTGTTTGCCACTGCCACAACAGCCTTGTACGCTGACGTTGCAGAACGCTTTGCGGCAGATGAATTGCTGGAGCCCGGCACAGTGGTTGAACTAGGCGGCGCCAGAGAAATCACCCGTTCTATCAGTGATCTAAGTGAAAATGTGTTTGGCGTGATAAGTACACGACCAGCTTATACCATGAACGGTGCTGCTGGAGATGATGACACTCACCCCAGAGTGGCCATGACAGGTCGTGTACCGGTCAAGGTCATAGGCTATGTGAAAAAAGGCGATCGCTTGGTGTCAGCAGGATCAGGTCAGGCTCGTGCCGCACAGCCCGGAGAAGCCACTGCATTCAATGTAATTGGGCGCAGCTTGGTTGACAAACCTACCCCGGAACCAGGTACAATTGAAGCCATAGTGACCATAAACAACTAAGCAGGAAAAGACACAATGACTTATACATCAGGCGGACTAATTCAAGCTACAGACTATAATGGTTTTGTCAGCACCACCGCAGGCGCCAACATAAATGATATCTGGAGCACTGGATCAAGCGACAAAGGCTACGGACAAAGCGCTCTTTCCACAGTCAGCACCTCTGGTACTATCACAGCCACACAATGGGCCTCATTGGTCAATACTTTGAGTAGCTTGGGCAGTCAAACCAACACCACTCTCACTGCCAGAACAGCACCCACAGCAGGTAGTTTGATTTCAATACTGTCCGCGGTCAATACAGATATCACCAACGTTACCACCAACAGAAACAATGCAGCGGCAGTGGGATCACAATTCACAGGCTGGTCAGGCACTAATTCTAAGACCGCAGCCACATCAGGTGCTACCTGGACCATTACCTTCACCAACACAGTGACCTGGGCCAGTGCTGCTGCTGCACGTTATTTCTTCAACGGTGGCGGCCTAATCAAACTGGATGTGAGTAAAACAGCCACTGGTGCTTTGGGAGATCCTGAGTGGAACGACTTGGCCTCCACACTGTGCGGAGACATTTGGATTTCTGGAGCAGGCACAGCACACACCATTGCTGGCACATCCTACACAGGTGTAACCAAGATTGGCGGAACTGGTACACCAGTATCACTGCAAAATAGTCTGGGGTGGTACAACTTAACCACCAGTGATCAAGTGATCTACAAACAATTTGCAGACACAGCACCTTACACCAGCAACTTCATACAACACTCAGCCAAAACAGCCGGCTCAGGTACACAGTTAGTGATCACCACATTGTGGTCGGCCAGCGATGGTGACCCAATCTCAGGTGGTACCGCGGCTTCGGGCGCTACTCCGGGCACAGCACCTGGTACCATTTGTACCTATTACCCACCAAGTACAACTTATCTAACTTCGGCCAGTTGGGGTACACCAACTGTGGCAGCTACAACAGCTTAACCAAAAGGGGCTTTTGCCCCTTTACTTTTCCCTAAAATTCCCGTATAATAAAGCATGGATACAGATGCATTAATTGCTCACGCACGAGCACGGTTTGATCACGTTGCCGCAAAACGTGTGCTAAAAGAAAAATACCAAGCTCGCATGTTGTTTGCCTATAATGGTGGCATGTGGCGAGCCGGGCCTGAATTGCTGGCAATGCTTCATTCTGTGCCAGTTGAAGACGATGTTGTGATCTTGGACTTGTACGAAAACCCAATTAAAATTAATCCACTAGAACTACAACATCTTGCACACAGTCGCTGGCAAGAGCAAATGAATGCTTGGTTAGTAGAACATGACGAATTGAGTAAAAAACGATGACAACCGGTGCGCTGATATTTGCGTTTAACAATGAAGAAACAGACTATTTGGAAATGGCTGCTTGGTCAGCTGAAAACATTCGTAGGCACCTCGGGATACCAGTTGCCGTCGTTACAGATGTTGAAGACGCAGGCCGAAATAGATCGTTTGATCAAGTCATTAAAGCAACACCTGCAACAGGAGGAACACGTTGGTTTGAGGACTATGAAAAAACTGTGTCTTGGCACAACGCAGGTAGAACTGACGCCTATGCCCTTACCCCATGGGATCGTACCCTTGTTCTCGATGCCGACTATGTAGTAGCAGACAGTGATTTAAATCAACTGTGGGATCAGGCAGATTTCATGTGTCACCGCCTGGCATTTGACATAGCCAACGGTGAAGGATATCTAGACGAGTTGAACTGTTTTGGGCAGTATAAATTGCCCATGTGGTGGGCCACAGTGATGATGTTTCGTCGGTCAAACACTGCACAGTACATATTTGATTGCATGAACATGGTGCGAGACAATTGGCAACACTATAGAGACTTGTATGGCATTCAGAAAGCAACTTATCGCAACGACTTTGCACTGAGTATTGCAATAGGTATTGTGTCCGGGCAAACATTCAAAGTGGAAGAAATACCCTGGCCTTTGGCCAGTGTCATGCCCAATGCCAAGTTAGAAAAATTAGACCAAGATTTTTACAAAATTGAATACAAAGATTCCCAGGGCAAGCCCTTTCAAACCAGCATAGCAGGTTATAGTTTTCATGCCATGGGAAAGAAACATTTAGGAGACATAGTTGAAACCGATCGCAGAGCAAGGCTACTTGATAGTAGCGCAGAATAGCAAAAACATTGATTACACTGGGTGCGCCGAAACCCTGGCCAAAACAATCAAGTACTGGCA
>JACCDM010205403.1_pt1 | contig 12800 bp, 16 predicted proteins | sample 7445851 | NCBI WGS metagenome assembly JACCDM01 (sample SAMN15323438, study PRJNA562643) | freshwater metagenome | isolation source: river surface water | place: USA:Blue River Watershed | collected 2017-08-16
ATAACGCCTTGGCAGTCTTTTCGCCAAGTGAAGTTAGCTTCTCGCCTTTTTCCAGCACCTAACAATCTTGGAGGCAACCTCCGACTGTATTGGCTAGGCTCACCTTGTGAGCAGGATAATTGCGGGATCGGTGGGCTCATTGCGCCTCTCAGCACCTGCCAAAACCACTAGGCCAACCGCAGATCGCGTGAAAGAAAGTCTGTTTTCTGCTCTCGAGTCTGCGGGTGTGATTGCAGGTAGCAAGGTCTTAGACCTTTTCGCCGGTACTGCCGCCCTGGGCTTAGAAGCTATTTCTCGTGGAGCAAACTCACTAACAGCCGTTGAAAAAGCTCGAGCAGCAGCTGCAGTTTGCAAGAAAAACATTGAAGTCGTTTCAGCTGCGCTTGAGAAGCAGCATGTTTCAGCGCGGATACAGCTGGTCGAACAGGACTGCGAGAGTTTTCTAAAGAAAAATCAAGAAAAGTTTGACCTTGTATTAATTGATCCGCCCTACGACTTTGAGCATATGAAGTTAGCGGCCATCTTTTCTGAGTTAACAAAATCGCTCTCGTCAGATGCGCTGGTGGTCTTAGAGAAAAGCAGTCGGGCAAGTGACCCTAAGTTACTAGGATTTGGAATTCAAAACCGCAAAACCTATGGCGACACTGAGGTTTTGTTTATTAGAGCGAGCGCTCAGTAGCTCCGGTGTAGACCTGCTGCGGACGGCCAATACGCGCGGTTGGATCTTCCATCATCTCGCGCCAGTGGGCAATCCAGCCCGGCAATCTTCCGATAGCAAACAGTGGCGTGAACATCTTGGCTGGGAAGCCCATGGCTTTGTAGATCACACCGGTATAGAAATCAACGTTTGGATATAGCTTGCGCTCTACGAAGTAATCATCTGCCAGTGCTGCAGCCTCAAGCTCCTTAGCGATATCGAGCAGTGGGTCTTTTACTCCAAGCTCCGCCAAAACCTTGTCCGCAGTTGCCTTGACAATCTTTGCGCGTGGATCAAATGACTTGTATACGCGGTGGCCAAAGCCCATCAGGCGAATGCCATCCTCTTTGTTCTTTACTCGCTCAACGTATTTAGTCACTCCCTCACCTGAGTCCTTAATGAACTTGAGCATTTCGAGAACAGCCTCATTTGCTCCGCCGTGCAGCGGACCAAATAGAGCATTCACACCAGCTGAAACTGATGCAAATAGGTTTGCCTGCGATGAACCCACCAGTCTTACAGTCGAGGTTGAGCAGTTTTGTTCGTGATCGGCGTGCAATAGAAGAAGTGTGTCTAGAGCTTTGGTAACCACTGGGTTTTGGGTGTAAGCCTCGGCATATGTACCAAAGGTCATGCGCAGGAAGTTTTCGACCATACCCAAAGAGTTATCTGGATACATCAGGGCTTGGCCGAGCGAAGTTTTGTGCGCATAGGCTGCCACCACTGGCATCTTTGCTAGCAGTCGAATGGTTGAAAGTTCGACCTGCTCAGGATCCTTGGGGTCCAGCGAGTCTGAATAAAAAGTTGAAAGCGCGGAAATTGAAGCTGAAATGATTGCCATTGGGTGCGCGGAGGTGGGGAACGCGCGGAAGAAGTCCTTTAGGTCTTCGTGCAAAAGGGTGTGCCTGCGCATCGTCCAATCAAATTCAGCCAACTCAGACTCTGTTGGAAGCTCACCATAAACAAGAAGGTATGCAACGTCCAAGAAAGACTTCTTCTCAGCCAGTTGTTCGATTGGGTAGCCGCGGTATCGAAGGATTCCCCTCTCACCATCTATATAGGTAATCGCACTCTTAGTGGAGGCGGTATTTACAAAGCCCTGGTCATAGGTCGCCAGACCCGTCTTAGCCATCAGGCCGGTGATGTCAATGCCGCTGTGACCGTCGGTCGCCGCTACAACTGGCAGCTCAGATTCGCTATCGCCAACCCGGATTACAACCTTTGGATTCTCAGCCGACAAAGCCATTCCTCTCTCGCAAGTGTCTAGCCTAGAGCAGATTTTCCCCCAGTCTAAATCTGCTCAGCTAGCCAAACCACCCTCGGGAAAACTCGCCGAAAGCTTTCAGCGCCAGGGCATAGACTGACCGAGATGGACGAGAGCGAATTCGAAGACTACGACCGGGATGCCGAGGTCTCGCTCTATCGCGAATACCGAGACGTTGTAAAGATGTTTCGATATGTCGTTGAGACAGAGCGCCGGTTTTACCTCTGCAATGAAGTTGAGCTCAAGCGCATAGATACCGCAACCGACTTCTACTTTGAAGTAAACATGCAGGATGTCTGGGTTTGGGACATCTACCGCACTGATCGATTCGTCAAGCAGGTTAAGGTTATGACCTTCAAGGATGTAAATCTCGAGGAAATCGGTAAGCGAGATATCGAAATTCCAGAAGAATTAGCAGTCGGGGATAAGCCCTAGTTCTCCACAGTTTTACTCTTTGCCCAACCCAATAAATCTAAAGCAGCCAGCATTCTTTCCAAGGAGAAAGAATGCAGACCACCTACGAACAAGAGCAAACAGTTCTCTGGTCATTACTTCATGAGCCAGGGGATGCGCTAGCGAGAGAAATATTTGATAAGCGCGGAATTGCCACCCTAGCCGATTTTAGATCTGGCACAGCTTTACAGCTGTGGAGCTCGCTGGTTGATCAGTCAAAGCACTTAGAGCTAACCAATCTGATCGAGCGAATCTCACTGCGCCTTCCGCATCGAAACGAGATAGCTGCAATTGAAAGGGCTATCCGCTGGAACGCCAGGCCAGTATTTGAATCAGATGCACCAAACCTATTCAAGAAACTGAAAGACCTATCTCCGCATCAGCCGTATTTGTTATGGGTGGCTGGCAATATCAAATTTCTAGAGCAGGCGTGTGTTGCTGTAGTAGGAACAAGAAAACCTTCTCAAGCGGGGATTGAGAATGCTCGAGCACTGGTAAGAAAACTTGCAAAGCCCGTCATTTCTGGAGGAGCGGTTGGAATCGATGCCGCCGCACACGAGGAAGCTTTGCGACTGGGACTTCCAACCGCCGCCTTTATGGCGGGCGGACTTGACCGCGCATATCCGCAAACTAATTGGGAATTGTTTCATCGCATCGTTCAAAGTGGAGGGGCGATGATCAGCGAGCTAGCTTGCTCTGTTGCCCCAACTCGATTTCGCTTTTTGCAGCGCAATCGCCTTATTGCGGCAGCTGCCGATTCGACCTATGTGGTCGAAGCAGGTTTCCGCTCCGGCTCTAAAAACACTGCCGGTCATGCGCGCATTCTTGGTCGTGGCGTTTATGCGCTGGCTGGACCAAAAGACTTCCCTCCTGCTGCGGGCTGTCACCATCTGATCAATCAGGGATTTGCTGACCCTATCTACTTGAGTAGCCCAGAGAATTTAGATTTTGAAAACTCTCGCCGAAGAGTAGAGGATGCGATTTTGAACGGAGCCCGCACGCCAACTGAGATTGCGCGGGAATCGGGTCTCAGCCTGCAAGATGTTCAACGCTTTCGTCGAATCAAGGCCTAATCTGGATTGGTGGAAGCTCAACTGAGTCAATTTCTTGCTTCGCTGAAAGCGCGCGGCATGAGCGATAACACCCAAAAGGCTTACGAATCAGACCTCAACGACCTCCTTCAATTTCTTAGCGACACCAAGCAGACAATCACCCTGGACTCCCTGCGTGATTGGATGTGGCGAATGTCAGAAGCAGGTGCCACCAAGAGCACTCTCGCTAGAAAGACATCGAGTGCCAAGGCGTTTACTGAGTATCTCTTTGAACGTGGTGAACTAACTGAAGACCCAGGTCTTCGACTCAGAGCGCCAAAGCTTGAGCGAACTCTGCCCAAGGTCGCCAGTGAAAAATCTTTGGCGGAGGTTTTTTCTAGGCTTTCGCAATTGGCGAGCGAAAACGACCCGTCCGCTCTTAGGGATTTGTGTGCCTTTGAGCTGCTTTATGCAACTGGAATGCGAGTTAGCGAACTAGCCTCACTTGATGTTTCAGATATTGACTTCTCTCGAAGACTGCTCCGTGTGACGGGTAAAGGGAATAAGCAGCGCATGCTGCCATATGGCGAAGCGGCTGCAAGAGCGCTCGATAGCTACATTCGAGATGGCAGAACGAAATTTGAGTTAGACAACTCGCCCAATGCTTTGCTACTTACGTCGCGCGGCAAAAGAGTCGGGGTTAGACAGCTTTACTCTCTTGTTGCCAAGCAGCTCTCACAAACCGCAACTGGCGCGGCTGGACCGCACACTTTGCGCCACTCAGCTGCCACTCATCTGCTGGACCATGGGGCAGACCTGAGGGCAGTGCAGGAGATCCTGGGGCACGCTTCTTTGGCAACCACTCAGATTTATACCCACGTCTCGGTGGAGAGGCTGCGAGACGCATTCGAGCAAGCTCACCCCCGGGCCTAGCTGATCAAAACACTCGGCCACAACCCGCCGACAAAAAGCAGGGGATTCAAGTAGCCAAATTTACTTCTGACCGAGAAGTGAACGCAGTCCTGGCAGTGTTCTTTGTAGTTATCATCCCCATGGCAGTGCCAGCCAAACACCTCACCCTCCTGGACGAAATCCCCTACTGCTAAATCGCTGCACACGGGTTCAAAACTTGCCTTGTAACCAGTTAGCGAGTGCAGGGTGATTAGTTTTCGATTAACGACCTTGCCGACAAAGCTCACTACCGAATCAAATGGAGCGGTCAGTTCTTGATTGGTTTCAACAAACAGATCGATTCCTCTGTGGCCAGCTCCATATTCACTGGCAGGGAGCGAGTAGTCGTAGCTGTGGTTTTCAGAGAAGTGAGGGATCGGGGTTGCCCAGATCTCCGGCGGTTCGACTGGGCTTATCAGGACCTGAATTGCCAAGGCAAGTGAGATTAGAACTTTTAGCATGCCCACCACCCTCTACCTCCCAGGACTAGCAGGAAAGGGGCTGAAAGAAAGCGGTGGATAAGGCTCATAAGCGCTGGTATGCTTACAACCACGTCCCGCTTGTCGGGACGAATTCGCGTAAGGCCAACATATCCGACAGCTCGGTCCCTTCGGGGTTCTGCTGGATGGTCTTGCCAGGGGTGCTAGCAACCGCTAACACCAGAAACTGAGTGGACACTTTGTGTCCAAAGGAGTGCCTAATGGCCAGCGTTACCATGCGCCAGCTACTGGATGCTGGAGTCCACTTCGGACACCAGACCCGTAGATGGAATCCAAAAATGAAGCGACACATTCTTACCGATCGCTCCGGTATCTACATCATCGACCTTCAGCAGTCGGTTGATTACATCGACAAGGCATACAACTTCGTACGTGACCTTGTTGCAAACGGCGGATCAATCATGTTCGTCGGAACCAAAAAGCAGGCTCAGGGCCCAATCGCCACTGAAGCTCTGCGCGTTGGACAGCCATACATCAACCAGCGATGGCTGGGTGGTCTGCTAACCAACTTCTCAACCGTTGCTAAGCGTATTCAGCGCCTGAAGGAACTTGAGACATACGACTTTGAAGACCCAGCCAAGAGCGGTCTTACCAAGAAAGAGCTGCTTATGTTGCAGCGCGAAAAAGAGAAGCTAGAGAAGTCGCTCGGTGGTATTCGAAACATCACCAAGACTCCAAGTGCAATTTGGGTGGTTGACACCAACAAAGAGCACCTAGCTGTCACCGAGGCAAACAAGCTGGGCATCCCAGTGATTGCCATCTTGGACACCAACTGTGATCCAGACGAGGTCACCATTGGTATTCCAGGTAACGATGATGCAATTCGTTCAATCGAACTTCTAACCAAGCTGATTGCTGATGCAGCAGCTGACGGCATGATCGCTCGTCACAACAAGGGCGGCGCAGAAGCTGAGCCACTAGCTGAGTGGGAGCGCGAGCTTCTAGAGGGCGAAGGCAAGAAGGCTGATGCTGCAGAAAAGGCGGCTGAGTAATGGCTAACTACACAGCAAGTGATGTAAAAGCGCTTCGCGAAAAGAGCGGCGCCGGCATGATGGACTGCAAGTCAGCTCTTGACGAAGCCAATGGCGACATTGAGAAGGCATTTGAGATTCTGCGTTTGAAAGGTCTTAAGGGCGTTTCTAAGCGAGAGGGTCGTTCCACTTCCAACGGTTTGGTGGTTGCAAGAGTTTCTGGTGGCAAGGCAATGTTGCTTGAGCTTGCTTGCGAGACCGACTTTGTTGCTAAGGCTGAAAACTTTGTTGCTCTAGCCGAGCAGGCAGCTGATGCTGCATTTGCCGCTGGCGCCAGCGATGTTGAGTCTGCCTTGGCAGCTAGCACCAATGGCAAGAGCGTTGCTGATGCCATCACCGACCAGGCTGCGATTATGGGCGAGAAGGTTGAACTTCGTCGCTTGAGCGTCATCGAGGCTCCAGCTGTAGATGCATACCTGCACCGCACCAGCAAGGATCTTCCACCTCAGGTTGGTGTCTTGCTTGGCTACGAGGGTTCAAACGCTGATGTCGCACACGACATCGCCGTTCACATTGCAGCTTTCAGCCCGCAGTATCTAACTCGTGACGATGTCCCAGCGGACCTAGTCGCAAAAGAGCGGGAGATTGCAACAGAGACAGCTCGCAACGAGGGTAAGCCAGAGGCTGCCCTAGCCAAGATTGTTGAAGGCCGAGTGACTGGTTTCTTCAAGGAGACCTGCCTGGTTGATCAGGACTTTGCAAAGGACAACAAGTTCAGCGTTGGCAAGATTGCTGAGCAGGCTGGACTGAAGCTAACTGGTTTCGTGCGTTTCCGCGTAGGCGCCTAAATCCAAGACGTAACAAGGGGTTCGGCTTAGGCCGGACCCCTTTGTCTTTCCCCCTAGGATTGACTGGAGAATCAGCTGGAGGTTGAAGATGGCAAAGAAGCGTCGAGTACTACTAAAACTCTCCGGTGAAGCATTTGGAGCTGGATCGCTTGGGGTAAACCCCGACGTAGTTTCCGAAATTGCCAAGTCAATCGCTGCCGCTGCCAAAGAAGTTGAAATCGCCATCGTGGTTGGTGGAGGTAATTTCTTCCGAGGTGCAGAGCTATCAAATCGCGGCATGGACCGTGGCCGAGCTGACTACATGGGCATGCTAGGCACAGTCATGAACGCGCTAGCACTACAAGACTTTATTGAACAAGCAGGTGCTTCAGTTCGAGTGCAAACTGCAATCTCGATGGCTCAAGTCGCAGAGCCTTATCTGCCACTTCGCGCCATACGCCACCTTGAAAAGGGCAGGGTAGTGGTTTTTGGAGCTGGTGCCGGATTGCCTTACTTCTCCACCGATACCGTTGCTGCCCAACGCGCACTTGAAATTCACGCTGACGAAGTCCTGGTTGCGAAAAATGGTGTGGATGGTGTCTACTCAGCTGATCCAAAGCAAGACCCCTCCGCCAAGAAACTAACCGAGATTACCTACCAAGAGGCACTGGTGCAGGGTCTGCGAGTGGTTGATGCAACAGCGTTCTCGCTCTGCATGGATAACAAGATGCCAATGCGAGTATTTGGAATGGAAGACGTATCAGCTGCCCTTTTGGGTAAGCAGGTCGGCACCCGAGTAAAGCCATAGCGGTAAGGAAGTAAGAATGATTCAAGAAATTATGGCTGAGGCCAAAGACAAGATGGATAAGGCACTGGAAGCCACCAAGGAAGACTTTGCATCTGTCAGAACTGGTCGCGCTAACCCCAGCATGTTTCAAAAGATCATGGTTGATTACTACGGCACTCCAACCCCACTTGCCCAGCTGGCTGGTATTCAAAATCCAGAGGCCCGCTCAATTTTGATTTCCCCGTACGACAAATCCGCATTGGGTGCGATTGAGAAGGCTCTGCTAGCCATGCCTAATCTCGGAGCTCAACCTAACAGCGATGGAAATGTCATTCGAGTGAACCTTCCGGAGCTCACTGAAGAGCGCCGCAAGGAATACGTCAAACTCACCCGTGATAAGGCTGAGCATGGCCGCGTCTCGGTTCGAAACATCAGACGCAAAGCAAAAGAAGACTTAGAAGCTTTGAAAAAAGATGGCGGCGCTGGTGAGGACGACATTGAACGAGCTGAAAAAGAATTAGAAAACCTCACTAAGGCACACGTTGACAAGATCGACGAGGCGCTGAAAAACAAAGAGGCCGAGCTACTCGAGGTCTAGGTGGACAGTTCGAAAACCCGCACCCTCGGTCCACGGTTGATCGTTGGATTTTCGCTGGGCGGAGTTTTTCTACTTTCCCTACTTCATCCATTAGCTTTCACAACCTGGGCTGCATTTGCGGCATTTATGGCTCTTCGTGAACTAACTGCAGTTCTTAGAGCAGCTGGTTGGCTGGTTCCAAAAGTTACTCCAATTGCGGCACCTGTAATTGTTTATTCCAGTTATTTCTTTGGCACCAACGGCCAATGGCTATCGGTTCTGGCATCTGTTGCTGTCTTGGTTTTAATTCGAGGGCTAGAGCTATGGGCAGGCAAGCAGTTTCTTTCGGTCAAACAGGCTCTTCGCGAATTCGGCGCGGTTGCTTTTCAACTTGTCTATGTTCCACTCCTCATCAGCTTTGCTGTCTTACTTATCAATAAGCCGCAGGGAGTTATCTGGGTTTTCTCCTTGGTAATTACCGTGGTAATGATTGATTCATTTGGTTACCTAATTGGTCGGTTCTTTGGAAAAACCAAACTAATTCCAGCAATCTCACCCAAAAAGACCTGGGAGGGATTCTTAGCTTCGGTAGCTGGAGCGCTGCTTGGCGGCTTCCTCACGGGGTATTTATTAGGAACCTCGCCCCTGTTTGGTTTACTCTTTGGATTAGCAATCCTGATCAGTTCGGTTCTGGGGGACCTATCTGAGTCACTTATAAAACGAGATTTGAACGTCAAGGACATGGGGGATGTTCTGCCAGGGCATGGAGGGTTTATGGATCGACTCGATTCGATGCTGCCATCGAGCTTTGTTGCATACCTGCTTTCGCTAGTTGTTTTCTAAATGAGTATCCAAAAAGTTCCAGGCAGACTACTCGGATATGATCCGGAGCAGGTTGATGGACTACTGGATAGAGTCAAAAGACAATACGACAATCCCACCAGTCGAATTGTGACCCCAGGCATGCTTTCAGTTGCAAAGTTTGAATTAGTCCCTGGCGGTTATCGCATAGATCAAGTAGATGCCGCAATCGCCAAGGTCGCGGACGATTTTGAAATTAGGGAACTAACCGAAAAAATCAGTAAGTTTGGTCGCGGCGAGATAAAAAAAGACAACCGTAAGCTAATTGGCATGGTTGCGGAAGTCCTTGCTAGATCTCCGAAAGAGAGATTCAATCCCTCTCGCAACGGCTACCGTTTGAAGCAAGTGGAGCAGCTACTTTCGCTAATTAAGGTCACTGATGGTCAACTCACTGGACCAGAACCGATGGAGATTAGAACTTGTGAGCTGGGAAGTTCGAAAAGCGGACCCAATCGCTCAGAAGTAAATGAGTTTTTAGCAATGGTGGTAACTGCCCTGCACACCCAGCGTTTATTGGGATGATTGCCAAAAAATACCTCTAACCAATAGGCTTAAGGCTTCTTCCAGGAGGATTGTGGGAAGACACGCGATTCAAAAGACCCGCCCAAGGCGACACCTATTCGCACTGGGCTACTTTTTTGCATCCTCTCTGGTGATGGTCACGGTGGTTGATCCCTACTCCGGAACTATGGCCAGCGCAGATGCGGTAAATACTTTTGATTCCCCAACCGGTGAATACCAATCACTCACCATCAAACCAGTAGCCGACGGTGATTTCGCTAGAGCAGACTTCGAAGTTGTCTCGGGTCAAAGAGCAAGAGGGGTAACGGTTCGAATCGCCCCATACCCTGAAGCTGGCACTCCAAAGGCCTTCGCACTTTCTGAGGTTACTGCGCGTGGCTGGGACTATAACCAATTCTCCTGCCTTGTGAAACTTTGGGATCGCGAGAGCAATTGGCGCTGGAATGCAACTAATCGTTCCTCCGGAGCCTACGGCATTCCTCAATCTTTGCCAGCAAGCAAGATGGCATCAGCGGGTGCGGAATGGAGAACAAACCCAGAGACTCAAATTCTTGGGGGACTTGGCTAAACCGACGGTCGTTATGGATCTCCTTGCGCAGCTCTGCTGCACTCCGATGTCAATAACTGGTACTAATGGCCAGGGGCAAGAGACGTCGAAACGCTCCTAAGCGGGAGTATCAAGAATTAGATGTCACTCGTCTTCGCACGAGCATCCCTCACATTGAAATCAAACGAGGCATTGAATTTGAGGTATCCCAAACGGCCGGCAGCAATGCCGAAGAGGGCAAGAGCTGGGTCTGTCCTGTCTGCGTGGTTTTGATTACCCCTGGAGTGGTCCACACCGTTGCCTGGGATACTCATCGGGGAGTGCAGTCTCGGCGACACTTTCATAACCACTGCTGGAAAATCTTTGATGGGATTTTGCCCTGATGGAAATCCTTTCCAATACTGAGCTTCCAAGCGTTCGGGAAAACATCGAGCTGCACACCAAAGATGGGCAAACACTCGTTGGAGAGCTCGCTCTGCCGGTTGGAAAAGAACCTGTTGCTACTTTGATTACCCTCCACCCGCTTCCCACCCATGGCGGGTTTATGGATTCTCATCTTTTGCGAAAGATGGCTAATCGTCTGCCGGAACTACTCTCACTAGCCGTTTTGAGATTCAACACCCGCGGCACCACATCACCAAGGGGAACTTCAACCGGCGAGTTTGATGGCGGGGTGGCTGAAGAGCTGGATGTGGCAGCTGCAGTCGAATTCTGTCGGCAAAGATCCCTTCCGAGATTGTGGCTCGTGGGCTGGTCCTTTGGGACGGAGCTAGCCATCAAATATGGCCCGGATCATCCGATTGAGGGAGCAATCCTGCTCTCTCCGCCCCTGCATCGCGCAACCGCAGAGAATCTAAGGCGCTGGGAAACCACCAGTGCTCAATTGGTTGCGCTGATTCCAGAGCTTGATGAGTTTTTACCCCCGCAAGAGGCGGAGAAGAAATTTGCAGTTTTACCAAGGACCAAACTTCTAGCTTTTGATGGTGAAAAGCATCTCTGGGTTGGGGAGGGAGCAACTAGGCGAGTGCTAAATGCAATTGCGGAAACCGTCTTGCCAGGCTCCAGCCCGCTTCCAACTGACTTCTAGCGCTCTTGCTGTCTGGGCATCCAGACTTCCCGCACAAGCAACAAAATGGCTGCAGCGATTGGAATTGCTACTAGCGCTCCTAAAACACCCAGCAGTGTGCCACCAACCAAAGCGGCAATAACCACTACCGCGGCAGGAACCGAAACTGCCTTTTGCATGACTCTTGGGCCGATTAGATACGCCTCGATTTGCAGATAGATCAGGTAGTAGATCAGAACTACCAGTGCAAAAGATGCCCCTGATAGATAGGTAACGGAAACCACCAAGATTCCCGCGCTGGCCGGACCAATTAGCGGAATCAGCGCTAGCAGGAAGGCAGCCAAACTCAAAAGCAGTGCGAAAGGCGAGCCTAGGAGAGTGAGGAAGGTGAACAGCACAATCGAGTGCAAAAGCGCAACCGAGGTTTGTCCCATTACCCAGCGACCAACTGACAAAGAAATCTGGTCAATTAGCTTGCGGAAGCTCTCGCGCTTGGTTTTGGCAACCAAAAGCGCAAGGTAATCCTTTAGAGACTCCAGAGAGACCATGAAGTAAATGCTGAGGATAACAACAATTACAAATCCAACAATTCCGCTCAGCACTCCTGCACCAATCTGGAAGACACCACCCAGTAAGGTCGGCCAGTTACTGGAATTGCTCACAAAATTAATTGCATTCTCCGCAGCTGCTGAGATGGCTCCACCAACCTGAGCGTCATAGGTTGCAATGAGTCGGTTATCGACAATGTTCTCAATGATGGTCGGGACTCGGTTGATAAGCTTGCCGGCTTCTGAAACAGCGGTTGGCAAAATTGCCCACAACAGAAGTGCAACAATCGAGAGGAATCCAAAAATAACAATCAACACGGCCAGAGTTCTTGGCAACCTGGCCTTCACCATGGTTCTAACCAGCGGATCCATGCCAAGGGCAATGAAGAGCGCGAGGCCTACATAGGTCAGAATTGTGGCCAGCTGGCCAATTGCAGCTCCCAAGAAAATTGCAGCCAATACGCCAAGCCCACCCAGAAAACCGATCTGGAAGGCATTAACAATTCGCGCTCTTTCCATTAGTTCTCCAGATCCTTTAGCTCAGTGACCACGCGGCTCATGTTCTTGAGATAAGCCTTCGCGGATGAAACCGCATTTTCAAGGCTAGCAAGCTCTGCCTTCGCATTGCGCAGCAACTTACCTGCTTCTTCCTGCGCAGAAGAACTGATTGCGACGGCCTCTAGCTCCGCTGAGTGCAGAAGCGCTTCAGCGCGTGATCTGGCCTCCTGCAGCATCTTGGCTCGGGATTTTGAAGTCTCCATCTCAAGCGTCTGAACTTCAAGTCGCAACTTTGCAGCTAGTCGCTTCAGCTCTGTAATGTCGTTTTGAGCAGACTCAAGATACTGCTGAGTTTGTCGAACAGCCTCTTGATGTTTTTCTAAATATTCGTTTTCAGCATCTTTGCGACGGGTGGCAATTTGTGCCTCTAATTCGGCCAAGACAACTTCCTTGGCTCTGTCTTCCAGTTTTATCTCGGTTGAGAGCAGGTATTGCTTAGAGGCAAACTGCGACTCCAACTCGGCCTTCCTCTGCTCGAGCTCCCGGCGAGCAGTTGTGCGCATAGACGCAATCTCAGTAGCGACCTGACCTCGAATTCGGGCTGCCTCTTGCTCTGCCTCCTTCACAAGCTCTTGGGCTTTTTGCTCTGCCTGCTTCACAAGCTGCTCTGCTTCTAGATTGGCGGCGGAAATTCTGCGAT
>JACCDM010319840.1_pt1 | contig 12798 bp, 4 predicted proteins | sample 7445851 | NCBI WGS metagenome assembly JACCDM01 (sample SAMN15323438, study PRJNA562643) | freshwater metagenome | isolation source: river surface water | place: USA:Blue River Watershed | collected 2017-08-16
AAGAGGAAACCGTCATGGCTAAGGCCACCGACAAGATTCCAATTTTTGTTGTGAATAATTTCATTTTATATCTACGTTAAAATTATAAACCAATGTTAATACCAAATGTGAAGGCACGTCCTTGAGGGATTGAGTTACGCTCAATACCTGAAGCTAAGTTAGAATCACCATTTGAAGAGATTTCAGGGTCAACACCTGTGTAAGGAGTGAACAACAATAAGTTTGTTCCTTGTGCATACACACGAATCGACGAAATACCGATTGACGATAAATTCGTAGGTATTTTATATCCTAACGTTGCTGTTTGCAAACGTAAGAAATCTCCTTTTTGTAGATTGGCATCAATCAAGAATGAAGATCCATTAGACACGTTATCACCATAAACAGCCTTCGGAATATCCGTTATCTGACCTGGTGTTTTCCATGCACGTAATACATCCACAGAGTTGTTCCATACACGTTGGTCACGTAGACCCGCTTGAGAACCATTGTAGATGTAATTACCACCTGAGAACGTAAAGTTCAATCCTAAGTCAAAACCTTTATACTTGAACGTATTGTTAAAACCACCATAGAATGTTGGCAACGTATTACCCAAGATTTGTTGTTGATCCGAAGGAGAGGTCGTTGGCTTACCATCTAAAGTTGTCCAAGCGTTCGCTCCACCTAAGTGCGAATATTGAACTTTAGTACCATCTTTCTTGATATAGATACGACGACCATTTTCTGGGTTAACACCACCCGTTTTCACACCGTAAACTTGAGCAGCTGAATAACCTACTTTTGTAATTGACGTAACCTCTAAACCAGAAGTTGCTGTCAAAATTGGGGTATTTGCATCTACTAATGAAGTCACCATGTTTTCGTTGGTCGCAAAGTTAATGTTAGTAGTCCAAACAAATCCATTCGTATTGATCGGAGTTGCTGTTACCGCTACTTCATACCCTTTGTTGTACATCGAACCTACGTTCGCCAAGATTGAATTTCCTGGAATACCTTTTGAAGGTGCTTGAGGAACGTTCAAGATCAAGTTGTCGATATCCTTGTAGTAGTAGTTAGCTTCCACTTGAATACGATCGTTCAAGAAACTAACATCTAAACCAACGTTGGTTTGAGCTGAAGTTTCCCATTTCAAATCCTTGTTACCTGCTTGGTTGAATGACAACGTTGGCGCTGCACCATATAAGCTAGAAGCAAACGTAGAATAAGAACCATATGCATTTGGCACGTTACCGTTACCTACTTTACCATAACTAGCTTTCAAACGAAGGTTAGTCACTTTATTTCCTAAGTCTAAGTTTTTGAAGAATTTCTCCTCAGAAACGGTCCAACCTAGAGAAGCTCCACCGAAGTCACCCCAACGGTTTTCAGAAGAAAGCGCTGAGTTACCATCACGACGGTAGTTAGCACTTAAGAAATATTTTCCACCGAAGTTATATGAGAAACTACCTAAATATGCCTCGTAAGCCACTTGGTAAATACCGTTACCTGCCGCTAAGTTCGTTCCATAGTTTCCTTGGAAATCTGTGAAGAAGAAGTCAGCCAATGTTTGACGTTGCGCACCCCAGTTCAATACACGTGTTTTTTGAACGTCTGAACCAGCAATTACTGAGAAATTATGCTTCTCTGCTAATGTCAAGTTGTACTGTAACGTATTGATCCAGTTCCAGTTATCAGATTTTGCAGTGTTGTTATATGCATCACCACCTGCTGACCAACCGTCACCATTGTATGGATTGAAGAAACGAATGTTTTCTGTATTACGACGATCCCAAGAGTAGCTTGTTTTCGCAGTTAAACCTTCCATCAAACGGAACTCGGCGCCTAAATTGGCAATTAAACGTGTGTTCTCAGATGTAATTTTATCTAAGTCACGAACCACAGCTGGGTTAGGGAACTGTGCTGGCAATAAGTTGTTTAAACGACCAACTGTATTGTTTTCCAAGTTGTAAGAACCATCTGGTAAACGTGCTGGCAAGTTTGGAACTTGAGCTACCGCGATACGACCTAAACCAGACGTATTAAATGCACCACCCGCATTCGAACCTGACATAGGAGCCTTATTGAATGTATTTGAGTAGTTAAAATTAGCTGTCAATTTCAACCATTTGGTCGCTTGGTGATCCATATTGAAACGACCCGAACGACGTTGGAAGCTATTACTTCTCAAGAAACCATCTTGATCAGAATATCCAGCTGAGAAATAGTAATTCGTTTTTTCTGTACCACCATTGATTGACAAATTGTGGTTTTGAGAAATGGAAGTTTGGTATACTTCTTTATACCAATCCGTATCGATCAATGATCCATCTGCATTGTAAGCAGGCAAAAATGATTTGTTTTCTGCGTTACGTTGAGAAGCGGCAATCGCATTTGGATTCATGGCTAATGCATTCGCAATCGCACCATTTTTGTGATCCATGTATTGTTGCGCGTTTAACACATCTGGTAAACGTACGGCTTCAGAAACTCCAGCCCAAGATTCGATCGAAACTTTTGCTTTTCCTGATTTACCACGTTTTGTTGTAATCAACAAGACACCGGCACCGGCACGAGATCCGTAGATCGCAGCAGAAGCCGCATCTTTCAAGATATCGATTGACTCAATGTCAGATGGGTTAATATCCGCTAATGGGTTATTCGTTGTTGAGTTCGCTGAAACGTTATCCGTTGAAATAGGTATACCGTCGATAACTACCAACGGAAACGAGCTCAATGATAATGAACTCAAACCACGCACACGAATGACAGGAGGGTTATTCAACAAACCGTTTGGTTGTGTAATATTAACACCGGCTGCTTGACCTGTTAAACCTTGTGAGAAGGATTGAACGGGACGTTCAGCGATAGAAGCCGCTTTTACTGTAGCAGCAGCACCTGTAAATTCTTGACGCTTTTTCGTACCGTAACCTACAACGACTACCTCTGACAATTGCGTGTTATCCACTTGCAATTGCACATCGATCACGCCACGAGAGCCAATAGCTACCGATTGTGGGTTAAATCCTACGAATGTAAAATTAAGCGTTGCGCCATCAGCGACAGCGATTTTGTAAGATCCGTCGGCAGCCGTCGTCGTTCCTTTAGCGGAACCTTTGGCACTAACGCTTACGCCCGGAAGTCCACTTCCATCTTCAGAGGAAGTAACTTTACCGGTAACTTGCCTTGTTTGGGCGAATAATGTGCTTACTACAGCCATCATTAACACCCAGGAGAGTACTAGTTTTTTCATGTTGTTTAGTTTAATGAATGAGAACCTCAAAATTAATACGGAAACTCAGTAAAACACCAAATTGTTTATAAATATTCTTTATAATTATCATAAACCGAAAGATTATTGGGCAAAAAAAAGGGGCGACCAAATGGCCGCCCCTTTTACATCTGAAAAAACAGATTAGTTTTTATCCCAGAATAACTTCGTAGTCACTACGTCACCACCGATTGCCGAAGCAGCCGCTGTGTAACTAGCACCGTTCAATGTTTGCTCTGTCGATGGATATGAGAAACGAGTTGGGAAACCCGATTTCGCATTTACAGGAGTTGCAATTTTTGGTTGATCCAAACGACGAATCTCTACCCAACCTTCGTAAGGACGGTTGTAAAGAGCGATCCATTTTTGTGTACCAATTTTTTGCTTCCAATCTCCAGCAGCTGTAGCATAAGCTACTTCTGGTTGAGCTAAATAAGCAGCCGCTTCAGCTGCAGTTCCACCCCAATAAAGGATAGATGCAGTGATTGCGTTATTGTAGTGTGATTCTGCAGAACCAGCTACACTAAATCCTCTTTCTTTTGCTTCCGCACGTAAAAACTCAGTTTCTACATAGTCAGCTAATACATAAGGAGCAGCAGCTTCAATAACTTTTGCACCAGCACGAGAGAAATCTACGAATGTATTCGCTTTTCCGACGATACCACCTGCATAGTTACCAGCGTTGTTCTTCGAGAAGAAAGCAGCTTTACGTGGATCGTTCCAGCCGATCAACTTGTCCATCAAATCTTTCGCAGCGATGTAATCTTGACGACCACCTGTTACGATATCCACATATAATGGATTTTGGTTTGGAGAAGCAGAAAGGAATGTAAACAAACCATTGTCAGCCGCAGCAGAAATTGCACCAGCATCTGAAGACTCAGCAGCTGTTTTCGCAGCAGCAGCATCTACATCAGCTAATACCATTCCTAATTTGAAACGCAAGGTATTTGCAAATTTCACCCATTTAGAAGCAGATCCTTTATAAACTAAATCTTCTGTTGCTGTAAAACTAGCAGCAGTCGGGTTAATTTTAGTGATATCAGCATTCAAACGAGCTAATAAATCAGCTGAGATTGTTTTTGCATCATCATATTTAGGGAACAAAATAGCTGAATTGATAGACTCTTTGTAAGGTACATTACCAAATGTATTCACAAGAATACTGTAGGTATATACTTCCATGATATCTAAAATCGCTAATTTATTCGCTTTCTCAGCAGGAGCTAATGAAGCATCCGCGTTGATCAAACGAGCAGACTCACGTAAATCCGCGATTACATCACGGTACATAGTTGTCCACCAACCATTTGGAATGGCACGTGTATTGAAATCATATTGTGCTTCATCTTGGTATACAGCCATCGCCCAATGCGATACTGTAAAACGGAATACGTTTGTATTCACACTAGCAGATGCCAACGAGTTCGCTAGGGTCTTCGTAGCATTCGAAAATAAAGTAGGTGCAGGAACTGCTGCAGGCCTCTTTGTCTCAACGTTCAGTTGAGCTAAGTCACTTGTACAAGCTGCAAATAAAACCAACAGCGGTACAAAAACGATTAATATTCTTTTCATCATTATAAATTTTTAGGATGATTAAAACAACAACTTAACGTTAAGTCCGATAGAACGTGTTGTTGGATACGCTCCAGATTGGTATCCTTGAATGTTACCAGCAGATAAATTCTCTTCTGGATCAGCATAAGGAACTGATTTCTGGATGATCCAAAGGTTACGTCCAAATACAGACACGTCTACTCCTTTAACACCACCTAATTTACGTACGATTGAGCTTGGCAATGCGTATACTAAGTTAGCCTCTCTCAACTTCACATAACCTGCATCGTAAACGAACGCAGCTGCTGGATTGTATGCATAACCATATGTACCGTACTCATTCTCCACACGAATTGTGTTTTTAGATCCGTCCGCTAATACACCTGGCATAATCACACCACCACCTTCAGCGATTGTATTACGAGAAGGGTTTCCTTTATCATTTAAAGCTGCTGACTCAGGCAATACACCTGTTGCTGCTCCGTAGTACTGATCCAATGAGAATACAGAACCACCTTTCTTAATATCGATCAAGAAATTAAATGTTATGTTTTTGTAACGGAATGAGTTGTTCAAACCACCGATCCAATCTGGATTAACATTTCCAATGTTATTGGTAGTCGTTGTTGTGATATCGTAACGACCGTTTGCTTTAACCAATTTCTCGCCGTTAACAAACTTCCAAGTCTTTCCTTGTAAGATACCGTAAGGTTGACCTACTGTTGCGTTTAAAGAAACACCACCTTGGAAAGTAGCTAATTGTAAGTTTTGGCTACCATTGTATAGACTCAATACCATACTTCTGTTACGCGTCCAGTTAACATTCACATTCCATGAGAAATCTGCTGTTTTGATTGGATTTGCAAAGATGCTTAACTCTAAACCTTTATTCTCGATGTTACCCGCATTTACATACGTCGAAGAGAAACCAGTTGAAGAAGTTACTGAAGCTGGCATAATTTGATCCAATGTATTCGTATGATAATACGTTAAATCAAAACCAACACGATTTTGCATGAATGCCATTTCCAAACCGATCTCTTTCGATTTCGTTTGCTCTGGTTTCAAAGATGGATTGTTCTGAGTCGATGGAGCTGAGAACAAGATAGTCGAACCAAACGGAGCTGGTTGATCATATACGTTCTTAATCGCACCCCAAGGAGCATCATTACCTACAGTTGCGTAGTTCACACGTAACTTACCAGAAGTCAACCAAGGAAGATCTGTGAAATGCTCAGAGAAGTTCCAGCTAGCAGCACCTGAATAATATAGATACTTGTTTGCGTCTACAGGTAATGTAGAAGATTGATCTTGACGAATTGTTCCGTCTAAGTTCAAGAAGTTCTTGTAAGATAAAGTTACACCACCAAATAAACCAAATACTTCACGTGGAGTAAATGACTCAGATGGAGCAGCTACCGTACCTTTTGAGTTAGCAACTGAATACAAACCTGGAACGATCAAACCACCATTCGTCGACGCAAAAATTGAGCGAGAGTATGATTTACGTAAGTTCAAACCAGCTAAAGCCTTCAAGTTCACATCTTTGATGATGTTTTTGTCGAAGTTTGCTAACAAGTCGTAGTTCGTTTCGTTAAACGTACGATCGTAACGGCTATAAGAAGCAGCCGCTTGAGAACCTACTGCAGTACGCTCCTCTTGGAATTCATTGTATGTATCTACTGTTACACGACCCATGAAGTTCAAGTAGTCAGCTGCTTTGTAGTTCAACATCGCGTTACCAAAAATACGTGTACGTGTATCATTTTGGTAGTTTTTGTAACGAATCCAGTAGTAGTTATCCGTATAGATTGGCTTCAAACCTGCTGCTGAAGATGGATCAGCCCAGTTCCAAGTAACGTTTAAGCCGTTACGGAAGTATGCTGCTTTTTGATCTTGAATATCAACGTTCGCTTGGTACCATTGACGGAAGTTTTGGTTAACGTTCAAGCCGCTATAACCAGTTCCGTAACGTCCTTTACCATCTACGATTGAGAAGTTCGCTGAAGCCGAAGCTGTCAATTTGCTAGAGATATTATAAGAACCACCCAAGTTCATAATATTCTTCGTAACATTTGAGTTAGGTAATGTACCACGCTCTTCGTTACGCGTAAAACCTAATTTGAAGGTTCCTTTGTCAGTCGCACCATCTAATTGGATTGCTGTATTGTTTGAAATAGCCGTCTCGTAAAACGTTTCTGGCGTATTTTTTGCAGCAGCCCAAGGGCTAGTCTTCATGTAGTTAGGACCTGCTGGATCAAATGAATCCCAAGTATAAACTGGACGATTGTCAAATTTAACACCATAAGAAGCATCTTCTGCTGTAGGTACTACATAATCATCTTTTCCATCACCATTGGCATCAAAATACAAGAAACCATCTTTTTGGTAAGGATCAGAATAACCTGCACCGTATTGATTTTGGTATTTAGCAAACGTAGATTTATCAATTGTTCCTACAGTCAAACCTGCATTAACCGTGATACCTAAGCCTTTTTTCGCTTTTTTAGTTTGGATCATGATCACACCATTCGATGCACGAGAACCGTAAAGAGCAGTTGCCGCAGCACCTTTCAAAACAGTCATTGACTCGATGTCATCTGGGTTGATATCCGCCGCAGCGTTACCATAGTCATAACCACCACGACCTGTCGTTTGGTTACCCGAGTTCTTGTTCGAGTTATCTACTGGTACACCATCCACAACGAATAACGCTTGGTTATTACCTGTCAATGATTTGTTACCACGAATAACCACGTTAGTAGAACCACCGATCGAGTTACCTTGAGTGATTTGCAAACCAGCTACTTTACCAGAAAGTGCTTGGAACGCATTACCCGAACGAACACGTGTTAATTCATCTCCTTTAACTTGCTGTGCAGCATAAGGCAATGAGTTTTTCGTACGCGTTAAACCCAAAGCAGTTACTACTACTTCATTAAGTTCAGACGCATCCGTTGCTAAAACCACGTTGATCGCCGTTTGGCTACCTACTGAAATGGTTTGTTGCTTGTAACCCACAAAACCGAATACTAAAACTGCACCGTCGCCTACTGAAATCTTGTAAGATCCATCAGCACCAGTAGTAGTACCACGAGAGGTACCTTTTAGGCTAACACTAACTCCGGGTAGAGCCGCGCCATCCTCAGAAGAAGTAACCTTACCAGTTACTTGCCTTGTTTGAGCTAATAATGAACTGAAAACAGTCATTGTTAAAACCCAAATGAGTAAGAGTTTTTTCATGTTGATTAGTTTAATTAATGAAAAAAATAAAAAAAACTTATAAAAGTCAGGCAAATTAGGAATTTTCCATTAAACACCAAAGAAAATAGCAAAAAAAGAGGGGTTCCCGATGTGGGAACCCCTCTTTAAAGGTTATGAGCAGAATCTTATTTTGGATTCTTCAAAGGTGCGCTACCAGCAGCAGCAGGATTATTTGCTAATTCATTATCTGGAACATCCCAATAATCTAAGTAGCTATACTTGATTGTTGCGTTCTTCGAGATCGAAGATCCATCTTTTGAAATAACAACCGCACCTGTACGGCCATTTTCTAATACACCCCAACGACGAGCATCGTAGAAAGATAAGCCACGGAAAGCTAACGCCACACGACGCTCTTTACGTAATTCTTCTTTCACAACTGCCGCGTTAGTCGAAGTAATTGGATCAATTCCAGCACCTTGGTGATCACGAACTTTATTGATGCTTGCAGCTGCACCAGCTACATCACCTGTCCATAACTTAGCCTCCGCTTTCATCAATTCGTTTTCTTCGTAGCTACCTGCTAAATAAAGAACACCTGCTCCAGCTGTACGGTTTGAATAAACAACCACACCTGGCTTACCAGCACCTTTATCAACAATAGCCCAACGGGTATTGAATGCATTTCCACGGTCAGCATTACCAATCCATGTAGGATATTGCTTGAAGTTATTCGCTAAACGCTGATCTCCCGCATTGAAATCTTGAATCAAACGCTCTGAGATTTTAAACGTTCCACCGGATGCGTTAGAACCTACTGCACGTGCTGCCACGTTGTAGTTAGATGGTGAGAAAATATCACCATTCGCATTCGTCGTTCCTGCAAATACAGGATCTGCATCGCCAACACCACCGTTTGTCAACGTTAAGATTTGGCTCCATTGAGCACCTGTCATAGACGCAGTCGGCGTATTAACCAAGATATTACGTGCTTTCAAGGTATTGATGTTCTTTACCCACTGAGCTCCAGAAGGCGCAGCTCCCAAATCATTTTGGAAGAAATCAGGGATCAATAATGTCAATACTTCTTGGAAATCAGCCGATGACCCTGAAGCAGTTGCCGCAGCAGCCGCCTTATCAAAGTTCGCCGTAGCCTCATCGATCAATTTCTCTTTCGATACGTAATTTGCATTCGTTACCGAAGCTGTATTCACGATCAAACCAGCATAATACATAGAACCTAAACGTGAATAAGCAATTCCCTTCCAGAAATAAGCCCACGCTTTGATCGCATTTTTCTTAGCAGCCGCATCCCCTACAAACGTAGTTTTGTCTACTGCCTCTAAAATGGTGTTACATGCATTATTCAACTGATACATCATCGCCCACTCATGGAAACCTGGGTTTTGACCTTGTTGTGCATTTGAATTCACAGAACGCAATAACACCTTCTGTTGAGCTGGATTGTTTGGATTGGGTACTTGCGCACCATTGTCCAACGTAACCATATCAGGTGAAGACAAGTTATTCATGTAGGTATTCGCAGCTTCAGCAGCTACGATATCTCCCATCAATTCATGAATACCAATGATTCCATTGTAGAATGCTCCTACAACACCATCATAGTACTTGTTACCTGCAGAAGTAAATCCATTCTTATATACTGAACCTTGCGCTAAGGCAATAATTCCCGCTTCTGAAGAAGCTGTTGCTGGCGTAGGTTGATTTGGATTTTGAATATCCAATTGATCCTTACACGACATAACCATTCCACCTAAAAGCAGAAAGGAAAGTGCGGTTATTTTTATATTTTTCATGTTCTTCAAATTTAAATAATACCTTTTCTATTCTGAATTAGAAACCAATGTTCAACTGAACTTGGTATGCACGTAGATTTGGCATTGTATTGTGATCTACACCACGATCCCATGCCGAGTTATTACCTCCAGAAGAAATTTCAGGATCTAAACCTGTGTATTTCGTCAACGTGAATAAATTACGTCCAGAAGCAACTAATTGCAACTTACGGAATCCTTTAACGCCAAGAGCCTTCACTAAATCTACGCCAACAGATAAGTTACGTAAACGTGCGAAAGAAGCATCTTCGTAGAAGTAGTTCTTCGTACCATTACGAGATACCTCCGCATAAACACCACGGTAGAACGCAGACCAAGCACCTGTTTGACCACCAATCGTGATTGGTTGTTGGTAATCTGAGTGAATACCATCACGGTACATCCATTCTTTTGTTTGATTGTATACATGTGAACCTTGTACCCAATCCACTTGAATGTTGAATGTCACAATTCCTTTGTAGTTCAAATCATTAATGAATGATGCATTGAAATCTGGATTTGGATCACCGAAGCTGTATTGGTTCGTAGAGAAATAAGGTGCCTTAGTAGCCTTATTTACTACCCAACCATTAGAAGCTACTTCATATGCAGAACGCTTGTCTGCCGGAATTGCATCCGTTCCATCTGGCAACTTCGCGTCTAAGCTATGTACACCCATGAAACCATACAATTGACCGATTTTCTCACCTTTACGTAATACGTAACCAGTTGAACCTGCAGCAGATAAAACAACTACCTCAGCATCACCACGTACGGCAGTAATTTCAGAAGTTTGCTTACCAAAGTTGGTTGTAAAGTTCCAAGTCCAATCCGCATCTTTGTAGATTTGTGCAGTTAAGCTCGCTTGAATACCATTCGAAGCTAATGAGAACGCATTATCTTTTACAGTACCGATACCTGTCGAAGGTGCTGCATCTACTTCAAAAATGGCGTTATCTGTTGAACGCTTCCAGTAAGAACCCGAGAAGTTCAATGAATTCAACCAAGCAGATGACTTACCTAAGTTCAATCCGATGTCCGTACCAATCTCTAATTCTTTCGAGATCTCCACGTTCAAGTTTGGATTCGACTGCGTTAATGGGAAGTAAAATGCATTACCTGATCCAATAACACCTGTATTTAACGTAATGTAACGATCAAAAGGCTTAGGTTGAATACCTGCCTCTCCATACGCTGCACGAATTTTGAAATCTTCTAAGGTAGATGCGATCTTAGAATCTTTAAAGAATCCTAACTCAGAAATACGTAAGTAAGCATCTCCACGAGGGAAAGTCTGTGGCGTAGATGCCGCACCAAACGCAGATGAGAAGTCCGTACGGAAACCACCTGAAACACCACCAATCGTTCCATAATCCAAACGTTGTGTCGCTAAGTAACCATACGTAATAAATGGCTCACGATAATCACGTGCTACATACGTAGCAGCTGCTTGCGAAGTATTGAATGGTGTGTAATTTGGCAAACCAATACCGTATGAAACGTATGATTTGTTCTCGCGGTTACGGTAATCAAAGGCAACCTGCGTCGTCGTGCGCAATGGGATATTTAAACCAAAGTCTTTCTCCAAATCTGTTTTAATGTAAGCAGAAGCTAAGAAGTTTTGGAATGAACGTGTATACTCATACTTGTTCAACTCACCCGTTGCATCATTTCCATTGAAATTATAGTACCAATATTGTTGGTCCATAATGTTCTTGTTACCTGTTTGATTCAAATACGTATAAATCGTATTGTCAGTTTGATAGTTGATGCCGTACTTCGCATCCAATGTCAAGAACTTGTTTACTTCATAGTTCAAGTTCAAGCTTTGATTAATGTCAATCTTCTTTGTATCTGTTTGTGTATAATAGTTAACCGCATTTGGGTTGTAACCGTTTACACCTACTGCATCACCCATGTAACCAGGGTAGTTGCCATCCTTATCTTTCCAATCATAGTCAACAAACGGACGTGAGTTGAATACAGAATAGATAATCGAACGACCTGTTCCATCATTGATGTTGTTTTTTGTATAAGCCAATTGCGTAATTGAACGTAATTTCAAACCCTTAGCCAATTCAAAACCTAAGTTGGCCGTCAAGTTGGTACGATTCAAACCACCTACATTCTTAAATGGACCAGCATTATCTGAATTTGATAATGTTAAGCTGTAATCAGACTTATCAGAACCACCAGAAATCGCTAATGAGTTATTATAGTTTGTCGTAGGAACAAAGAACATTTTAAAGTGATCATAATACTTCAAGTTCTTGTCATATGGCTTGTTAATCAAGACCGTCGGATCTGTACTTGCAAAAATCACATTCTCTCCATAAGAACCATATACTGGATCTAAAGACAAAGGTTGGCCAGAGCCACCGATAACTTCATTATTTGAGTTTGTCTTAAATCCGTGCATATCCGCTTTACGCAAACCGCCTTCGTTCAAAGGTGACGCGTTAATCACAGAAGAATTGAAATCAATCGTAACTTTTCCTGATTTTCCTTTTTTCGAGAATAATTGGATAACACCATTCGCTCCTTGTGCACCATAAATCGTCGCAGCCGCAGCTCCTTGAATTACCTCGACACGGTCGATAATGTTTAAGTCAACTGTTCCTAAATCCGTCGAACCTAATTCAACCCCATCCAATAAGATCATTGGGCTAGTACCACGGTTAATTGTATTAATACCACGCAAAACGATATTAACCGGTTGGCCCGGCATACCATTCGCTGAAGATATTTGCGCTCCTGCAATTTTACCAATCAAAGCCTGGTCAACCGAAGCTGAAGGAACAGAAGGTAAGTTTTTAGCTGTGATCGCTTGTACATCAATCGCCGTTGAACGCTTGTCAATCGCCGTACCTGTACCTGTCACGACAACCTCAGATAATTGACGTGCATCCGTAGATAACGCAACATTGATAACCGATTGGTTACCTACTGAAA
>JACCDM011682986.1_pt1 | contig 12798 bp, 9 predicted proteins | sample 7445851 | NCBI WGS metagenome assembly JACCDM01 (sample SAMN15323438, study PRJNA562643) | freshwater metagenome | isolation source: river surface water | place: USA:Blue River Watershed | collected 2017-08-16
GATGCACCCATTTGATTTCATCCAAGTTTTCTGCCACATGCGACTGAATCCAAGTGCTGGGGTGTGCAGAGGCAATCTCGCCTGCACCACGCAACTGCGCCTCGCTGCAAGTGGGCACAAAACGCGGCGTGATGGCGTAACCCAAACGGTCAACGCCATGCCAACGTTGAATGAGGGACTCGGTGTCGCGCAAACTCTGCTCGGTTTGGTCTCGCACCCCATCGGGGCTGTGTTGGTCTTGCAGCACCTTGCCCGTGATCAAGCGCAAGTTTCGATTTTGCGCGGCGGTGAACAAAGCGTGCGCCGAGGACGTGTGTGAAGTCGCAAAAGTAAGCGCGGTGGTCACGCCATGCCGCAATAACTCATCTAAAAAAAATTCTGCAACTTCATGTGCGTGCGAGGGGTCAGCAAATTTGGCCTCTTGCGCAAAGGTGTATTGCGTCAGCCAAGGCAACAAGCCATCGGCGGGTGAGCCAATCACATCCAACTGCGGGTAGTGGATGTGCAAATCCACAAACCCGGGTGCGATCAAACGATCGGGCCAATGCGTGGGCGTCAATGCGCTGAACAAAGACCTCAATGCTTCATACCCACCAATGCCAATGACTCGCTCGATGCCATCGGCATCTTGTTGGGTCACCAGTAAACCATCACTTTCATAGCGGGCTGTGCCATTGATTTCGTCAAACCACAACAAACTGCTACGCCATGCCCGTTGCAAACCGCCTGCCGTGACACTCATTGCAAGGCCTTCAAAACACGCTCTGGGGTTGCCGGCGCATCTAACGCAATGTGTGCACCATCCTTGCGCGCGCGCGCCACGGCATCACGCAGGGCCTCGAACACGCTGATGGCTAGCATGAAAGGTGGTTCACCCACAGCCTTGCTTTGCATCACGTTGTCCTCGCGATTCGGCTCTTGCCAGAGCTGAACATTGAATTGCGACGGTATATCTCCCACGGTCGGTATCTTGTAGGTGCTCGGTGCATGCGTGCGCAACACACCTAGGTTGTCCCATACCAACTCTTCGGTGGTGAGCCATCCCATGCCTTGGATGAAGCCACCTTCAATCTGACCCACATCGATGGCTGTATGGATGGATCTGCCCACATCATGCAAGATGTCCACGCGCAACACCCTGTATTCCCCCGTCAAGCGGTCAATCGCCACCTCTGTGCAAGCAGCGCCATAGGCAAAGTAATAAAACGGACGACCACTCAGTGTGGCTTTATCGTAATGAATTTTGGGTGTGCGATAAAAACCATCGCTCCAGAGTTGTACGCGTGCGGCGTACGCTTGGTTCACCGCATCTGCAAAGGGGTAAGTCTGCTTCGGTGTGATCACCAAGCCGTTCTCAAACCGAACATCTTGTGCATCACACGCATTGCATGACGCCATGAAATTTGCCAAGTTGTCTCTGATTTGACGCGCAGCAAACTCAGCAGCACGCCCATTCAAATCGGTGCCACTCGAAGCAGCTGTTGCACTGGCGTTTGGAATTTTGTCCGTGTCACTGGCGCTGACACTGACTTTGTCAACTGAAATACCCAGGGTGTTGGCCACGATGATGGCCACCTTGGTGAACAAACCTTGCCCCATCTCCGTGCCGCCATGGTTGACGATCACACTGCCATCGGTGTACACATGCACCAATGCACCGGCTTGGTTGAATTGGGTGGCGGTGAAACTGATGCCAAATTTCACCGGCGTCAACGCCAAACCTTTGACCAAGGTCGGTTGCGAGGCATTCCATGCATCAATGGCAGCGCTTCGTTGGGCGTAGTCGCATTGAGAGGCCAGCTGTGCCATCAACGGCTCGAGAACATTGTCTTCGACCGTGGTGCCGTAATGGGTGGTGTTGCGATCGTTTGTGCCGTACAAGTTGCGTTGACGCACTTGCAAAGGGTCTAGCCCAAGTTGTCTCGCAATCTCGCCCATGATCACTTCAGTCACGATCATGCCCTGTGGACCACCAAACCCCCGAAACGCTGTTTGGCTTTGTTTATTGGTTTTGCAGCGGTATGACTCGATGGTCACATGCTCTAAAAAATAAGCATTGTCTGTGTGAAAAATCGCACGATCAGCCACTGGGCCGCTGAGGTCAGCGCTGTGACCACAATCGGCCATTTGCACCATCTGCATGCCCACAATTCGCCCGCTGTCATCAAAGCCAACCGTGTAGTCATAGCTAAAGGGATGGCGTTTGCCTGTGATCACAAAATCGTCGTCACGATCCAAGCGCATTTTCACAGGGCGCTGAAACTTGTGCGCTGCCAACGCGGCCCACACAGCCAAATGCCCGGCTTGTGTTTCTTTGCCACCAAAACCGCCACCCATTCGGCGACAGACCACACGAACGGCATGCAAAGGAATGTTCAATGCGTGTGCCACCCAGTGCTGCACTTCACCTGGGTGCTGGGTGCTGCTATGGATCAACCATTGGCCATTTTCTTGCGGTATGGCGTAGGCAACTTGTCCTTCTAAATAAAAATGCTCTTGACCACCCACATTGAGACTGCCTTTGAGGGTGTGAGGTGCTTTGGCCAATGCGGCCTGTGCATCACCTCTAGAAACGACAACCGGCGGTAGCACCCATTGCTTTTTTTCATAAGCGTCACGCACATCGACCACCGCGGGCAGCGTTTCAATCTCGGTCTTGATGTTTTTGGCGCCCACTCTGGCTTGTTTGTGTGATGTGGCAACCACCAACCCCATCACTTGCCCAACGTGTTGCACTTTACTGTCGGCAAAGATAGCTTCATCGTGCGAAAAGCTGGCCAAAATTTTGCTGCCCAATATGTCAGCAGAACTCACAACGCCGACAACGCCTGCGACCTCCAGAGCGGCTTGGGCAACAAAGCCTTTGACCAAGCCATGCGCCACAGGGGACAGAATAGGCGCAGCATGCAATGTGCCCTCTAACTCGGGCTGATCATCCACATAACGGGCGGTGCCTTCAATATGTGCCAATGCACTTTCATGGTGAACGGCTTGACTCATGACAACTCTTCCAAATTGATGGTGCTCAGGCCTTTGCTTTCTAGCCATGCACGCTGTAATAAATTGACCAACACTTGGGTTCTGTAACTGGCACTCGCCCGCATGTCCGAGATGGGGTGAAATTCGTCGCGCAAAGTGTGTTGTGCAGTTTCAACGGCGGCTTGATCCCACACCCTTTTGATCAGACTTTCTTGCGTCTTGACGGCGCGAACTGGCGTCGCTGCCACGCCACCGACTCCAATGGAGGCATCTAAGACCAAGCCGTTGGCATCGCGCTCCAAGCGAATGGCCAACGCCACAGCCGAGATATCGTCTTCTTGGCGTTTGGAAATTTTGTAGACCCTCATCCATTCTTGGGGCTTGGGCCTCGGGATGCGAATCCACGCCAAAACCTCGTCAGACGACATGCAGTTCTTTCTGTAGCCGGTGTAAAGGTTTTCCAGCGGAAGATCACGCTCAATGATGCGCCCGTTGTCCTCTTTGGCCAAGATGACATGTGCTCGCAATGCAATCAACAGCGGCATGCTGTCACCAATGGGTGATCCGTTGGCAATGTTGCCACCCAAGGTCCCTGAGTTTCTGACGGGCAGTCCAGCAAAACGGTGCCAAAAGCTTTTGATCTGTGGGCGATCTTGAGCCAACGCAGCCCAAGCTTTTTCGAGGGTCACACCAGCACCCATCACGATGTGTTCTGCATGGACATCGATGCGTTGCAGAGCGTCAACCCGTGTGATATCGATGATGCGCTGGAACGATTGGTGCTGCTTGGTGATCCACAAGCCGACATCGGTACACCCTGCGACCAACTGGGCTTTGGGGTAGTTTTTGCGACTTTTTAATAAATCTATCAAAGATTGGGGTTGTAGATAGGCTTCATCGGATGCCAAGGGTCGTGCAGGAATTGTGGCCAACTGTTCCAAAACAATTGCGTCATTGTTTGTTGTGGGTTTTGTAACATGGTTCAGACTCATTGCCGCATCGACGATCGGACGGTACCCAGTGCAGCGGCAAAGGTTCCCGGAAAGATGTTCCTTAACTTCCTGCCGTTGAATAGGGGTACCCTTTTGGTTGGCGTTTTGATACAAACCGAACAAGCTCATTGCAAAGCCAGGGGTGCAAAAACCACACTGCGTCGCGTGATGTTTTTGAAGCGCGGACTGAACGGGGTGAGGTTGACCGTCAGGCTGCGTGAGATCTTTTGCTGTCCACAAAGCCAGACCATGAATCGAATGCGCCAAACGAATGCAACTGTTGATGGCCTCATAAGAGAGGCCGCTTTCTTGTGGCTTGCCAATGACAACGGTACATGCGCCACAGTCGCCTTCTGCGCACCCTTCTTTGGTGTCACAGGCTCTGAGGTCTTCTCGCAACACGTCGAGAAGCGTTCTTTCGGCGGCTATATTTTTGAGTCGAACCACCTGGCCCTTATAAAAAAACTGAATATCTGATGTCTGCATGATGTATCTGTCCCTTGAGAGTGTCACTGCACCTTATCGCCTGCGAAGAGTGAGAAGATGCGAAAGGTTAGAGGGAAGGTGATTCACCCACGTGAGCGCCAATTCATAAATAACATATAGGAAATAGTATGAGGTCAACGTTTGTTTTCGACAAGATTGATATTCATCTTATTAGGGTCTTGCATACCGTGCTAACAGAACGAAGCGTCTCTCGCACAGCTTTGAAAATGGGGATGTATCAGCCCGCTGTGTCAGCGGCGCTCAGGCAGTTGCGCGCGTTGATAGGCGACCCGTTGCTGGTTCGCTCAGGTGGGCACATGGTGCCTACCGACTTTGGCTTGCACTTGATCGAACCCAGCGCTCGTGTCTTGGAGGCCGCTGAGCAACTTTTCATGGCTTCCCGAGAGTTTGAGCCTCGTAGCGAAAAGCTCACATTCCGTATTGGCGCCAGCGATTTTCTTGACCCGATTTTCTTACCCCATTTGGTCACCCAGCTCAAAGCACAAGCACCACTTTGTCGTATCGAGATTCGTTCATTGTCTGAGCATCGGCAGTACGACGACCAGTTGGCCAATGGTGACTTAGATTTGGTGATTGGCAATTGGGCCCATCCCAGCGAAGAACTGCATCGCGTACCGCTTTTTCAAGACACAGTTGTCTCTATGGTGGGTTTGCACAATCCCATCGTTCGACGCGGTTGGGATCAAGCGGCGTGGTTAGAGGCCGAGCATTTGGCGCCAACGTCAACCCATTTGGGTGACAAGGGTGTGATCGATGAATACCTGCAAAGTTTGGGGTTAAAGCGCAACATCGTGGCGAGGTCACAAAACTTTGGACTGATGCCTGGTATGGTGGCTTCCACCCTGTTGGTGCTGACCACGGGGCGGCACTATTGCGAGCGCTACATTAATGGCTTTGGCGGGCAGTTGCCTTTGGCAATTGTGGATAGCCCGATCAAGTTCCCAGCCATGTCTTACTACCAGTTGTGGCACGATAGAAGCCATCGGTCGTCCTCAGCCATATGGCTTCGCCAATTGGTCAAATCGGTGGCAGACAGTTTGCGAAACACATCAATTTCGGTAGTTAATCCAACGCATGAAACGGACCCCCTAAAACCATGACTGTTTTCAGATTGCAACTCGATGGTGTGAGCAAACGCTACCCAGCAGTATTGGCCAATGACCACGTGTCTCTGAGTGTGAAGCCCGGAGAGATCCACGCCGTGTTGGGTGAGAACGGTGCAGGCAAATCGACTCTCATGAAAATTATTTATGGAGCAGTCAAGCCTGATGGTGGAAAAATCCGTTTCAATGGCCAAACCGTGCACATCGCTAACCCCCAAGAAGCGCGTCGATTGGGCATCAGCATGGTGTTCCAGCACTTTAGTTTGTTCGATACCCTGAGCGTGGCGGAAAACGTCTGGCTTGGCCTCGACAAATCGTTGTCGCTTGAAGATGTCGCCCAGCGCATCCGCGAAACGGCCTCTGTGTACGGTTTAGACATAGACCCTATGCGTCCCGTACACACCTTGGGTGTGGGTGAAATGCAGCGGGTTGAGATCATTCGTGCTTTGCTGACCAATCCGCAATTGTTGATTTTGGATGAACCGACCTCAGTCCTCACGCCGCAAGCGGTTGAAAAATTATTCGTCGTGTTGCGACAGTTGGCCTCTGAGGGGCGAAGCATCCTGTACATCAGCCACAAGCTGCATGAGATTCGATCGCTCTGCACGGCTTGCACGGTCATGCGCGCTGGTCGCGTCACGGGCATTTGTGACCCTCGTCAAGAAACCAATGCTTCCCTGAGTCAGTTGATGATTGGCAGTTTGCCGGCTGAGTTGAATGTACGTGCGCACCAGCCCGGCCCATCGGTTTTGTCTGTCAATGACTTGCATTTGCGCAGTGATGACCCATTTGGCGTTGATTTGCAAAGTATCCACTTTCAGGTTCGTGCAGGGGAGGTGGTCGGGATCGCTGGTGTGTCTGGTAACGGGCAACGCGAATTGCTGTATGCCTTGTCAGGGGAAGACACTCGGGCGCCAACCCAAAGCATTGTGCTTGGCACCACGCCTGTCGGACATTGGGGGCCAGAGAGGCGGCGCGCTCAAGGCCTGCACTTTGTTCCCGAGGAACGACTCGGGCGAGGCGCTGTGCCAAGTTTGTCATTGGCCCAAAATTTATTGTTGACCCGAAAAGAAGCCATCGTCTCAACGGGTTGGCAACAACATTTTGGTTGGTTGAAATTGGATGTCTTGAAGCAGCAAGCTCAGGCCATCATTGATCGATACCAAGTCAAGGCGGGTGGGCCGCACGCGGTTGCTCGGTCATTGTCGGGCGGTAATTTACAAAAATTCATTGTAGGCCGCGAAATTGAGGCAGCGCCCAAATTGTTGATCGTTTCACAACCGACTTGGGGTGTGGATGTGGGTGCTTCGGCACAGATTCGGGCTGCACTTCTGGCTTTGCGGGATGCGGGCTGTGCAGTGTTGGTGGTCAGTGAGGAGTTAGAGGAGTTGCTTGAATTGTCAGATGTGTTGCACGTGATTGCCAATGGCAAGTTGTCACCACCGCTTGCGCGAGAGCAAGCCAATGTGTCGTTGATCGGGTCGTGGATGAGTGGTCTTTGGCACACCCACAAACAGGAGCTGAGTCATGTTGCAACTTGAGCCACGTGCCGAGCCCTCCCCAGTTTGGCGCTATGCCTCGCCGCTTTTGGCATTGTTGATCACCGTTGTATTGGGCGTGTTGTTGTTTGTGGCCTTGGGTAAAGACCCTGTCAAAGGCTTGGGCGTCTTTTTTTGGGAGCCCATCAAAAACGCCTATGCCTTGTCTGAATTGTTGGTCAAGGCCACGCCTTTGTTGCTGATTGCTTTTGGACTGGCGATTTGCTTTCGTTCTAACGTCTGGAATATTGGTGCCGAAGGGCAATTCGTCATGGGGGCGATTTGTGCGGCAGGTGTTGCACTGCTAGCGCCCGCTGATGCATGGTCAGGTTATTGGCTGTGGGTGCTGTGTGCGGGTGTCATGGGTGGTATGTTCTGGGCCGGGATCACAGCTTTTTTGCGTGACAAATTCAACGCTAACGAAATTTTGGTGAGTTTGATGTTGGTCTACGTGGCGGTGATGTTGCTCAATTTCTTGGTGTATGGTCCGTGGAAAGACCCCATGGGTTACAACTTTCCGCAAACCAAAACGTTCGAACTGGTCTCTCAAATCCCCAAACTTGTAGACGGCACACGCGTCAACGTCGGTGTCTTGTTGGCGTTCTTGGGTGTCTTGGCATTATGGGTGTTCTTGTTTCGAACCCACGCTGGTTTTGCACAACAAGTGGGAGGTTTGGCACCTCACGCTGCGCGGTACGCGGGTTTTTCATCTCGACGTGCCTTGTGGTTGGCTCTGCTGGCCTCTGGTGCCACGGCCGGTTTGGCGGGTGCGCTGGAGGTCGCAGGGCCATTGCGACAGTTGACCCCTTATGTGCCTGCGGGCTACGGTTTTGCCGCCATCATCGTGGCTTTCGTGGGCCGTTTGCATCCTTTGGGGATGGTGCTGTCGGCCATACTGATGAGTATGTTTTACATCGGTGGTGAATTGGCGCAATCTCGCTTGGGGTTGCCGAGGTCTTTGACCGGCGTTTTTCAGGGCTTGCTGCTCTTTTCACTCTTGGCATGTGACACTTTGATGCAGTACCGCGTGCGATGGGCAAAAACAAATGAGGGAGCGCTGTGATGGATACCTATGCATTGTTGTGGGCGGCAACCATGAATGCCGGAACCGTCTTGGCACTGGCCTCGCTTGGTTTATTGATCAATGAGAAGGCTGGCATCGTCAATCTTGGCGCGGAAGGCATGATGCTTTGTGCCGCCATTGCGGGTTTTGCCACAGTCGCCACCACTGGCAGCGACTTGCTGGGCTTTTTCGCTGGTATGGCTGCGGGTGCATTGCTTGCCGCCATGTTTGGTCTTTTGGTCATTTGGTTGAACACCAATCAATACGCAACAGGTCTCGCCCTGAGCCTGTTTGGGGGAGGTTTTTCTGCTTTTGTGGGTGTGAGTTTTGTGCAGGCTAAGCTGCCTGAGCGGGTTCAATACGCAGTGCCTTACTTGTCTGATTTGCCTTGGGTTGGCCCCGCCTTTTTCAGACATCACCCATTGGTCTATGGCGCCATTGCACTCACTTTGGCATTGATTTATTTCTTGTACCGAACCCGTTCTGGTTTGGTGCTGCGTGCTGTGGGCGAGTCGCCAGAGTCCGCACATGCGCTGGGCTACTCTGTGCGCAAGATTCGACTGTTGGCAGTCGTGGTAGGCGGCGCACTTTGCGGGTTGGCGGGTGCTTATATCTCGGTGATTTACACGCCTCTGTGGGTCGAGGGCATGATCGCTGGTAAAGGTTGGATCGCTTTGGCCTTGACCACTTTTGCCACTTGGCGACCAGCAAGGGTTTTATTTGGTGCATACTTATTCGGCGGTGTGACCATGTTGCAATTTCATTTGCAGACAACGGGCGTGGATATTCCTAGCCAGTTCTTGAGCATGCTGCCATACTTGTCGACCATTGTGGTGTTGGCACTGATTTCTCGCAATCCTCGCTGGTTAAGAGTCAACATGCCTGCGTCGATCGGCAAACCCTTTTTTCCTGGTGCTTAAATTTTTTTCATTAACTCAAAAGGAACTTTCATGATTGATTTGAAAAAACGTCGTTGGATTCACCTCACAGCGATGACTGCTGTCAGCGCTGCGGTCTTGGTCGGGTGTGGCAAAAAAGAAGAGCCCAAGCAGGCTGAAGCTCCCAAAGCAGAGGCTAAGTCAGAGCCCTTGAAGATTGCGTTTGCTTATGTGGGCCCCGTGGGTGATGGCGGTTGGACCTTTGCACACGACAATGCGCGCAAGGCATTGCAGAAAGAGTTTGGCGACAAAATTCAAACCTCTTTTGTTGAAAGCGTGCCTGAGTCAGCAGATGCGGAGCGTGTGATTCGCGACATGGTCGGCCAAGGTAACAAAATGATTTTTGGCACAACCTTTGGTTACATGGAGCCCATGCTCAAAGTGGCGGCTGATCACAAGGATGTGAAGTTTGAACATGCCACCGGTTACAAGCAGGCAGACAACATGCGCACCTACGACAGTCGTACCTACGAAGGTGCCTACATGGCGGGTGTGATTGCAGGGAAAATGACCAAGACCAACACCTTGGGTGTGGTGGCCTCTATCCCAATTCCTGAAGTGATTCGCAACATCAACAGCTTCACCTTGGGCGCTCAATCAAGCAACCCCAAAGTCAAAACCAAAGTGGTTTGGGTCAATGAGTGGTTCAACCCACCAAAAGAAACCGAGGCAGCGACATCGCTGATCAACGGTGGTGCTGACGTTTTGTTCCAAAACACCGACTCGCCAGCTGTGCTCAAAACCGCCCAAGACAAGGGTAAGCGTGCTTTTGGTTGGGACTCCGACATGACCGCTTATGGCCCCAAGGCTCACTTGGCCTCTGCCGTGATCAACTGGACGCCTTACTACATCAAGGCCACTCGTGAGGCCCTAGAAGGCAAGTGGACTGGAGGTGGAAACACTTGGGCTGGCGTGAAAGATGGCGCCATTGACATTGTGTCTATTGCCGATGATGTGCCAGCCGATACCAAGGCCCGCGTGGAAGAGATCAAGAAGGGCTTGAAAGACGGTACTTATGCGATTTGGAAGGGCCCCTTGGTCGACAACACAGGCAAGGAAGTGTTGAAGAAAGACGAAGTGGCCGACGACAAGTTTCTGAGCGGCGTCAATTTCTACCTCAAGGGTGTGGAAGGAAAGGTTCCGAATAGTAAATAAGTATTATATGAGTTGACAAAGGATCGCCGATGGCGATCCTTTTTTAATGGCGGTGTTGGTTTGATTACTAACTTTCATTGTCATAAAGGAAATTCATATGAAACTCAAAATCGCGGGCGTGTTTGCGCTGGTCGCCGTTTCGTTGGGGGCGCACTCAGCAGATTGGAGCGATACATCGATCGGTTATCGCTATGCACCTGGTCAGTCTGAACCTGGCGTGTCTGACGAAGTCAGAAAAAACATCTTGAACTTCACACATGTGAGTGGTGACAAGCTGGGGACGAACTTTTTCACCATCGATTTGCTAAAGTCAAATTCAGTGGACCCCAGCAACGGTGGTGCCGCTGGTGCGCAAGAGTGGTACGGCTTTTACAAGCGCAGTTTTTCACTCACCCAGCTTTCGGGCACGCCCACCACCTTTGGTTTTGCCAAAGACATCAGCCTCACAGGCCGTGTGGATGCAGGCGCTAAAAATACGACATTTGCACCCGCGCCTTTCAAGGTCCGTTTGGGTTTGAGCGCGGCCATGCCCGTGTCTGCTGGTTTTTGGGATGTCGGCATCGATGTGTACAAAGAAAAAAACCACAACGGCATCATGAGAAAAAACGTGAGCTTTGATACCGTTCCTGCTTTGACATCTGCTTGGGCGATACCCATGGGCGCCGGAACCTTTGGCGGCTTTTTGGATGTCGTTGCACCCAAAGGCAAAGACGGCTTTGGTAACGAAACAAAGACAGAAACCTTGCTGCGTGCCACTTATCTGTTTGATGTCGGAGGCCCCAAAAGCCAGCTGAAGGCCGGACTGGGCGTGGAGTATTGGAACAACAAGTTTGGTTGTGACAATGCAAAAAGCACTGTTCGTAACAGTTGCAAAGCAACCACGCCGCTTTTATTGGTCGAGTATCACCTCTGATCCTGTCTTGTCTTTTCAATTCACGGGTCACCCTTGGGTGACCTTTTTTTATGTAGCATTCGAGAAACCAACGAGGTCAACATGTACAAAGTTCACGCCATTGCCCCACACCGATTGCCCCAGCTTTTGCGAGAGATGCCCAAGGCGGAGTTGCACATTCATATCGAGGGTTCTTTAGAGCCAGAATTGATTTTTGCCATGGCAGAACGAAACGGTGTGGCCTTGCCTTATGCCAATGTGGAGGCTCTGCGTGCTGCTTATGCGTTCACCAATTTGCAGAGTTTTTTAGACATTTACTACGCGGGTGCCAGCGTGTTGTTGCATGAGCAAGATTTTTATGACATGGCATGGGCTTACCTAGAGCGTGCTGCGGCAGACAATGTGGTGCATACGGAAATTTTCTTTGACCCGCAAACACACACCGAACGGGGTGTGCCAATGTCGGTGGTGGTGAATGGCTTGCACCGCGCTTGTACCGATGCCAAGCAAAAGTTGGGCGTGGATGCGCAGTTGATTTTGTGTTTCTTGCGCCACCTGAGCGAGGCAGATGCGCTTAAGACATTTGACGAAGCTTTGCCTTTTAAAGACAAGTTCATTGGCGTGGGTTTGGATTCGAGTGAGGTGGGGCATCCACCTGAAAAGTTTAAGAATGTGTTTGCCAAAGCCAAGGCGGAAGGTCTGCATTTGGTGGCGCATGCGGGCGAGGAAGGCCCGCCGGCCTACATTTGGAGTGCGCTCGATGTGTTGCAGGTGGAGCGCATCGACCATGGGGTGCAAGCCACGAAAGACCCGGCCTTGATGGCGCGCTTGGCCAAAGAGCGCGTGCCTTTGACGGTGTGCCCATTCTCTAACCAAAAGCTGTGTGTGTTTCCTGATTTAGCGGATCACAACATTGGCGAATTGTTAGATGCGGGTTTGTGCGTGACGATCAATTCAGACGATCCTGCGTATTTCGGCGGCTATTTGAACGCCAACTTCGTGGGCACCTTTGCTGCCACTGGGCTGAGTGCACAACAGGCGTATGCGCTGGCGCGCAACAGTTTTGAGGCCAGCTTTGTGTCTGAAAAGCAGCGCCAAGTGTGGTTGCATGAGTTGAAGCTTTGTTTTGATAGATTCGTGGAGCATGACGACTGAAGAAGCGAGTTGTGGGCCGTCGGCAAGCTGCTATCTATCGGCGCGAAAGACCGATTGAGTGAGTTGAGTTAGTCGGTCTTTGTAAGGCCCTAAAATCTCGCCATGAGCATCAAATCAGACAAATGGATCCGCCGCATGGCCGAACAGCACGGCATGATCGAGCCGTTCGAGCCAGGCCAAATTCGCCAAAACGCCGCCGGCGAAAAAATCGTGAGCTATGGCACCAGCAGTTATGGCTATGACATCCGCTGTGCGCCGGAGTTCAAGGTTTTTACCAACATTTACAGCACGGTGGTGGACCCCAAAAACTTTGACGAAAAAAGTTTTGTCGACATCCATTCCGATGTGTGCATCATCCCGCCCAACAGCTTCGCGCTGGCGCGTACGGTGGAATACTTTCGCATTCCTCGCAATGTGCTGACGGTGTGCTTGGGCAAAAGCACCTATGCGCGCTGCCGCATCATTGTGAATGTGAC
>JACCDM011785874.1_pt1 | contig 12798 bp, 10 predicted proteins | sample 7445851 | NCBI WGS metagenome assembly JACCDM01 (sample SAMN15323438, study PRJNA562643) | freshwater metagenome | isolation source: river surface water | place: USA:Blue River Watershed | collected 2017-08-16
CGGACTACAGACTCATTCCCTCCGGACTTTGGACTATTTTCCTCCGGACTTCGGACTCATTCCCTCCGGACTTTGGACTTATTCCCTCCGGACTTTGTACTATTTTCCTGCGGACTTCGGACTCATTCCCTCCGGACTAATTTCACCACCCCCATCCGCACAAACATCTCCTCGCTATACCAATCATACTTTCGGGTCTTCTTGATCATGGGTGCATGTTCTTTGCTTTGATAGGCAAACTGATCCAAATTAGATGCCGACTCCCATAAAGAGAAAGTTGCCTGCTCTAATAAAGGAAACTCTCCCACCCCTTTGGCATATTTCAAGCCCTGTTTTCCTTCCAAATGCTTACTCGCAGAAGGAACATTCCACCAGAATAATAAAGATTTATGCCAACGAATACTTGCGCGGGTAATCACCGCGACGGGGCCATTCCAGGCAGGATCGGACACCGAAAAGTCAAAAGGCTGCATACCGTTCCATGTACCTTTGCCTTTTAATGGGATTGCATCCCAGCCAGAAATACCGAACGAGGCAGACGTCAAATTCAACCAACGCGTATCCTTTTCAAAAAAACATTCAGCATGTTGAGCAGATTCCCAGACGCCCAACCATGCATATAAACCAAAATTAGGAAGCACAGAAAATCCATTTCCTGCTCCTGTCCCTAACTGTTTAGCAAAAACCAATCCCACTGCAGACCAACCATTAACCAAAGAACGACCCATTTCTGCAAACGCATGGCGCTTGGCCGAAAAGCCATTAAATTCCAAAAAACGAATGGTAATAAATTGGCCAGACATGTGTGTGGGTTTAAAACGATTATTACTTTCCGATACAAAACTTCCCAAAAATGTTCTTCAACAAATCATCATTCGAAATTTGGCCCGTAATCTCTCCCAAATCATGCAAGGCATAACGAAGGTCTTGAGCAATTAAATCACCCGTTAAACCGGTTTGCAAACCACGCAAAACCGATTCTAAAGTTCCCTGCGTCTGTAATAGATGTTGGTAATGACGCAAATTTGTCACAAGCGTTCCTCCAGTACTTACCTGATCCAAACCTACCACATCCATTAGCGCTTTCTCCAAATCGGCTAAACCTTCTTTATTCTTGGCCGACAAACATATAATATCCGGTATCTCATGGACAATTGCATGGATAGCCTCAGAAGAAACTTGATCCTTCTTATTTAAAATCTGAATAACCGGAATATCTAACTCTCCCAATGCAGAAACACCCGAACGAATCGATAAAGCGTCTTCCGTCGTCGCATCCGCCATGTAAATGACCACCTGCGCCTTCTTCACCCAAGCCTGCGTACGTTCGACCCCCATCGCCTCAATCACATCTTCCGTTTCCCGTAAACCAGCCGTATCAATCAAACGGAACTTAATCCCGCCCAATACCCACGAATCCTCCAAGCTATCCCGTGTCGTTCCCGCGATGTCCGAAACAATCGCACGATCTTCATTCAATAAGGCATTCAATAAGGTAGATTTTCCCGCATTAGGTTTTCCTACAATCACCGTTGCCACTCCATTTTTAATGGCATTACCTGCTCGGAAACTGGCCACCAAAGGACGAATAACGACCAATAATTGATTCACTAAATCTTCTAAATCCTTGCGATCCGCAAATTCAACATCCTCTTCACCGAAATCCAACTCTAATTCAATCAAAGAAGCAAAGTGTATCAATTGCTCTCTCAAAGCAGCTAATTCATTCGAAAAGCCACCGCGCAATTGATGCAAGGCTGCCGCTTGCGCCGCTGCCGAATCTGCCGCAATGACATCAGCTACTGCTTCTGCTTGCGCCAAATCAAAAGCACCGTGCAAAAATGCCCGTTGGGTAAATTCCCCAGCCTTCGCTAAACGCGCACCTTTCTCCACAAATAATTGAATAATACTCTCCTGAATAAACGGAGAACCATGACACGATATCTCCACCACGTCCTCTTTGGTATAACTCTTTGGGGCAATGTATAAACTGACCACCACTTCGTCATATACCCGACCAGCATCCTCGATCCGACCATAATGAATCGTATGCGAAGCCTGTTTCGTTAAGTCTTTGGGCTTAAATACAGCATTAACTAATGGAATAGAATCGGGTCCCGATAAACGGATTACCCCAATTGCCCCCACCCCCGCAGGAGTTGCCAATGCTACGATCGTGTCTTGAAACAACATTAAAGTAAGTTTTGAAGCTTCATAGCTACAGACATATCACCAGAAATCTTCACTTTTCCAGTCATTACCGCCATCATGGGATTTAATTCACCCTTTAATAAAGCAGTGAAATTCTCCTCAGTCGCCGCTATCGTACAATCCGCATCTACATTTTCATTTGTTACCGTGCCATCCGAATTCACCACAATGATGCCTGATGGAAAGGCAAATTTAAAGGATACACCTTGGCCTCCCTTTTGAGCAGCTAAAGCCGAAATGCGTGCATTAATCTCTTGAAAATCCATATTTAGTTTGTTTTGATGTATTTATTTAATTCTTGTTTAGCTATTTCTTCTTCACGTTCATACTGATTCAAATCAAAAAGAGAAGCATGTCCACAATCAGTTCCATTCGTCCAAGCATGTTTAGCAAATGGCTCGTATGATTCATGTAACATTCGATATCCGGCTAAACTCATTCCTTGAAACCAAGAAATACCAATATCGATGCGATTCTTTATGCCTAAAGGCTGAACCGTCCCTTTCGGAATTGTTACAGGCTTCGCGACAGACATTTGAATGAGTGCTGCATGTTCATTTAATCTGCATTCTGGCATAGGCCAACTCACCTGATCCATTCCCACTAATCCATGAACATTAGCACGTCCATCTGGCCTACTTTTATATAAATCAACTACTTCTTTCGGCGTAGGTCTAAAATCCCAATACCTATTTCCATCACAATGTGTACCAAAGGCAGGGCAATTCCAACACTGACCAATTTGCCCAATACCAGCGTGTGGACCTATTTTATGCAAATAATGACCGATTAAATCATCGAATACCAACATATCATTGTGCATCAAAAACAAGAACGGTGCCTTGCTCTTTTCCCAGGCATATTGATAACGAATCGAATTTCGATAAGATTTAAACTTTAATAAAATTTGATTAACGACTCCCTTGCGGCGACCTTCCCACCAGCCAAAGAAAAAAGGGGGAGTATAATATTCGATAGGCAATCCCACAAGTAAGCGCTTCAGTTCAACCTCATCAAATCCCTCGGGCTGCTTCTTCTCTAAAATTACATAAATCTTACCAATGTGCTTTTCTGAAAATTTCATCAATGACCACAAACTGACAGCCGTTTGATAAGGCTTACCATAGACATTGACGATTACATCAACAGGTCGGTCGTGATTTTCAGTATACATCTCACAAAATTACACATTAGACCTCACGATGACAAATAACCTTGAAGTCACAAAATTGGCAACTCTCAATATCTTTTGTCTTTTCAAATGCCTGCGACGTATCCAAAATCCGATTCACCCACAATTGAATTAATTCAACTGAATCTGAAACAAATGCATCTAACGATTGTCCTTCCTCAAACCATAAACCCTTCTCCTCATGCAACACCTGCGCTGCCAAATTTCTGAACGATATAATACCTGGCTGAATTTCAATCCCCTCTTTGGAAATCCCCTCAAACAATTCTTTATTCTCAGATGATGGTAAACTCATTTCAGCCGTGAACAAAAACTTGTAAAACCATAATTGAAATAATTTGGCTTTAAAATTCGCTGATGTCAACGTATCCATCAATCCCAAATCAGTCAATTTTAAATCTCTCTTTTCTACTTTACCCGTCTTATAATCTATTATTCGGTAAACATTTCCCTTGCGATCCAAGCGATCTACTCGCCCCGTCAACTTAACATCAATTTCTTCTTGTTGGCAGTTTACAGTCACGCGCGTTTCAAATTTTCGTTCGATTGCGACCAACTTGATACGCTCTTCGGACCAGCTAGGTTCCGATAAATAATATTGTTCTAATATCGTCTTTGCAACCTCCTTTAAAACAAAATTAAAGCCCTTTTCCAATTCATATACCCCTTCTCGGTCTTGAATCAGCAACATGGCTTTGTTGAGGTAGTTATCCAAATTAGCAATTCGCTCCTGAACATTTGCTTGATCATACCAGCCTTGCTGTTGGCCCAATATCTCCTCATCCACAATCTCCAACACTTTATGTACCCACGTACCGAACACATCAGCCCCCATCTCATCCTCTGCCTCTTTGTCTTTACGCAAATTCAATACTTGACTGTAATAGTATTTCAAACTACAGGTGGCAAACATCGCAATGCTCGATGGCGACAAACCACGATCCTGTAAATTCGCTTTTACTTGATTGAGCACGGCCTCCGTTTTCTCAATTTGGGAGAAAACATTCACTTCTTCTGGTTTCAATGACTCAAAATGAATCATGGGCTCCTGCCATTCCAACAAGGGATTCTTTGACTTCCAATCAAACTGCAATTGTTTGATAAAGCGGCTCATTTCTTTAATACTCGACTTTTCGGAAGGCATCACATACATTAAATGAACCTCACGAGGCCTCTGAAGTAGCCGGTGAAAGTGATATGAAGCCACCGCATCCGCTTGGGTAAACGTAGGCAAATCAAACGTAGACATCGAGGCAATGTCCAGCGGAATTAAACTTTCACGCTTTCTTGTTCCTGGTAGACTCCCCTCATTCAAAGACAAAATGATCACTCGGTCAAAATCCAAAGTCCGAGTTTCCAACAATCCCATCACATGTAAACTGCGATTTTCAGCCCCCTCAAAAGTCAATTTCTGTTGTTGAACCATTTGAGTCAAAAGCAATGACCCGGATTTAACCGAAATATGCGCATGCCCTGCTACTGAATTTTGTATCGTTTCCAACACAGAAATAACTTGGTTAATGGCCTGTGTATCTTCATCCCACTCTTTGGCAGGAATAGAGCGCAACATCTTATCGGCAATAAACTGGAAATCTGCCAACAAGCCCATAAAGTCCCCATCCTGGAAAATGCGTTTCCAAACTGGTTCTGTACCGAATAAACGAACTAAATCATCACTAGATGCATAGAGTTTATGCTGATCACTAAACGATTTCAACCCTTGCTTGAGCTCATTTGATTGCAGGTAAATACTCAGCGGATGCGCCATAAACTCACGGAAAATTGCCATAGGAATACGCCCATCAACAAACATTTTCTTGATTTTAAACCATTTAGTCATCCATGAAAAAATGGCAGTTTTCTTGAGCGAATAGCCCATTGTAATGTTTAGGCGATCTTTAAATTCACCAATAAACAATAAAACCTGATCTAATAATCCCTCATCAGCTAGCACCAAAGCCACCTGTTCCCCCGAGCCGTGCTCTTCCTGCCACTTTCGAATTGTATCCAAAGCAATAAATACCTGAGCACTTGGATTCGCTGTACCAATAAGTTCCACCTGCTTGGGTGACTCTAATAAATCCCGTCCCATCCATTTAAATGGACCGCGAGATAAAAACTTAGGAGATTCAGGTTTCGAATAATCACGTAACCAAGTTCCTGCACGATGATATTTATTTTCAACGTAATAGGCATCCGCATCCCAAATAGTTTCAGCCAAATTTTGACGAATCAACAACCGGATGATTTCCTCCTCCGATTTCGACAAGGCGTTGAACCCAATAAAATAGATTTTTTTGTATGATTTAGCCAATGGTTTTCCAGCAACCAATCGATTGACCAAATCTCGATACGCCATCCCTCGATATGAAATTCCAAGATCCGTTAACCGAGTTTGAAGTCGGCCGTAAACCTCCAGCAAATGATCGTAAAGTTTGAAATAGGCTTTGGTATGTGCGGTAATGTATTTCTGGGTATCTGCTTCACCATATGTTTCACCCCATCGTTCTAAGGATTTCACTTCTGATAAAAAGGCGAACATTTGGCGAGGGTCGACTAAATACATGTCAATGGAATCAAAATCCTTTAACATTAATTGGCCCCACGAGATAAATCGATCAAAATCAACTTGATCATCAACCTCTTTAAAACAGGTATATGCTTCTAAAAGCAATTGAACTGGATCCACCAATTCCGATTGAGTCATTTGCAAGGCAAACTCCTCAATCGTATGGAAATCAGGTGACAGGAATGGGCGGTCGCCCAAATAAGCTAATTCTTTTTTAAGGTATAAAACACCACGCTGAGAAGGCATCACAACCGCAATATCTTGCAGTTCTTCTATCCCATGTTCTGCCCACAAATACTCGGCCGTCCTCCTTAAAAATGTCTTCATTAACCTACAAATTCCCTTTTTTCATTTCTTTTACTGCATAATCAACCGCACGAGCCGTGAGCGCCATGTAGGTCAGCGACGGATTTTGGGTAGAAGTGGATGTCATACATGCACCATCTGTTACAAACACATTTTTTACAGCGTGCATTTGATTCCATTTATTCAACATCGAAGTTTTCGGATCTGCGCCCATACGCACACCACCCATCTCATGGATATCTAGACCTGGTGCTTGCTTCGAGTCACGTGTACGAATATTGGTAAATCCAGCTTTCGTGTACATTTCTGTAAATTGTTCGATAAAATCCTTTACCATTTTATCATCATTATCGTCATAGGAAACATCCATATGCATTAATGGCAAGCCATGGGCATCTTTTTTAGACGGATCAAGCGTGATCTTATTAGTCTCCTTAGGAATCGTTTCCCCCATCATGTGAGAACCTGCATACCAGTTGTTATTCAACTTTGGATTCAACAAGGAGTTTTTTAAACTTTCACCCACAGCTTCACGGTCGGAATGCGTTCCACGGCCCGCGCTCATGCCAGCCGCATAGCCACGCAAGAAATTTGTTTCTTGTTTATATAAATTTCGGAAACGAGGAATATATCCAGATGTAGGGCGAGAACCATCCGTTTTCGTATCCAAATAGCCTTCAAATTCAGCTGATAAAGAAGCACGGTAATTGTGAAATGCCACATATTTACCCAATACCCCACTGTCATTTCCAAGTCCGTCAGGAAAACGATCCGACTTAGAATTCAATAGAATCGCATTGGTATTCAAGGCAGCCGCAGTTACAAAAATCACTTTCGCGTAATATTCGACCATCTCATTCGTATGCGCATCTATGACACGAACACCGATTGCCTTCCCCTTTTTCTCATCATAAATGACCGATTCTACAATCGAATCCGGCCTCAATGTCATATTTCCAGTTTTCGCTGCCCAAGGCAACGTAGACGCATTCGAACTAAAATATCCACCATAAGGACATCCTCGTTGACATAAATTACGACTCATGCAACGTCCACGACCTTGTTGGTAATGTATCTCGCGCGGCTCCGACAAATGTGCACATCGCGCCACGATCACATGACGATCTTGGTACATACGCTTAACTTCTTTTTGAAAATGTTTTTCAACACAAGTCAAATCATAAGCAGGTAAAAAATCGCCATCTGGTAGTGAATCTAAGCCGTCCTTATTTCCTGAAATACCAGCAAAGTTTTCCACATATGAATACCATGGATCAATATCTTTATAGTTAATCGGCCAAGGCGTTGCGAAACCATCACGCGCTGGACCATCAAAATCAAATTGAGACCAACGTTGTGTTTGGCGAGCCCAAAGCAATGATTTTCCACCTACTTGGTAACCACGAATCCAATCAAAGGGTTTGTCCTGAACGTACGGATGTTCCGCATCTTTTACCATAAAATGTTTAGCATCCTCTTTAAATGCATAGCATTTACTCACGATCGGGTTTGCCGCAATTTCTTCATTCGTTAATCGACCGCGATGTTCAAATTCCCATGGACTCATAAGGGTTGTTGGGTAATCCTCATTATGCGTTACTTTTCGACCACGTTCTAACACCAAGGTTTTTATTCCTTTGTCACAAAATTCTTTGGCAGCCCAACCACCCGCAATACCAGAACCAATGACGATTGCGCCATAAGTTCGCTTTTCAGCATGTTTTAAAATCTCCATCGTTTATTTCTTAACAGGTACGCACGGATTCCAAAAACCGGGTGCCATTTGATAATTTAAATGATTAACTAATACATATTCCGTGCTTGTATAGCCTTGAATTGTCAACCCTTTTAGGGTCGCCATCGCTTTTTGAGCGTCTGATCCAAAATGCCCTTTCTCCAATAAAAACAGAAATTGTTCCTTTTCTGCTGCAGATGCGGCGGAAAGTGCATGTCCATTTTCAGTTTGAAACCAGCCAGGAATTTGACCTAATACGGTTTGAAAGGTTGTTTGTGCAGATGCCTCATAGCAATCCTTCAACATCGTTTTGACAAACGTAGGAACGCCTAAACTAACGGCTCCTGGAATTTTTGATTCAGGAATAATGGCACCAATCCAAAGATTTAACGAGGCCTCATCTATAGCAGATAATGCTAATGTACTCCCGGTATGATTTGCAGATAATGGATATGAAATTACGGATCCTAAGGTGGCTAAAGCCATTCCTTTGATCCAATCCCTTCTTGTTGTAAAATTCATGTTTAATAGGTTAAAATAATACCTACAAACATATCAAAAATTAATCAAATAACAGCCACTTAACCCCGTAGGCAAAGCCCCTACTCATGGCAGGATACAAATAAGCAACATAATGATTATCCGAAATTAATCCCTGCGTAGCATTCGCATATTTGAAAAATAAGCGGACCCGATTAATGCGTAAACTTAAATAAGGATCTACTTGAACAAAAGCGGGCAATTTCACTTGATTTTGCAGATGAAACTGTTGGGTCGCCGGCATGTAAGCATCGCCGTAATAGGCCGACAAATAATGTGCATCTAGGCCAATTTGAACGAAAAGCAATTTCTTATATTGTAGGTTTACTGCCAAATTTGCATTGGCCGCTAGATTAGGCATTCGAATGACATCTGGGCCGGTCAAGGTATTTGCAATAACATTCGAATTCCATTCAAATTTACCAAGTACACCACCTAACTCAAATCGCGTGCGAAAAACACCAAGTCCTTTGGATTCTTGACGAACCGTTGCCAAACTATCAAAATACACCCAATTCCCAATACGCTGAATCGTCACTGACGGCTTAAAATACACCTTCGAATTTCCAATGGACAAACCTCCCTCTAATTGATCAAATGATATTTGATTCAATGGTTTATCCCAGCGATATGATGAATTATACATCCAAGTTTGAGCAATACTTGGACTCGAAGAAGTCCGTTGCGCCTGCACAAAAAACCAAGGCGATTCAAATTTGGCTTTTAACTGATAATCGGAACCTAGTAGATATTCCCCTTCCGCGGTAAAATCAACTGTTTCCGTAAAGTTTTGATGCAACCAGAGTCCCAAATAATTTTCGAGACGGTTTTTCGTCACATCTGTCAGTGGATTACTAACTGACCAATAGCGCTGACGCATGTGAGCCCGGTAGGTGAATTGTCTAAATACACCCTTTAAACCAGTTTGATGACTATATGACTGCCAATTATTCTCATTGTACAATGAATCGGACTCAGGTGCTTGAATGTAATTAATGTATGTTTTAGGGTAATAACGTCTCGCTAAATTATTCTCAAAATCTAAATCCCTGAATTTGACTTGTCCGCTTTCCACATCCAAACGCTGAAATAACTGCAATCCCTTAAACCCAATAAATTCCTGATAGACATGAAATTTTAAAAATTTATCATTCGATTGAGTTTTGGCAGCGGTCAAATAAGCGGTGTTATCCACATACTTTAAGGCCTGCAAAGGTGTTTGTCCATTCGTCAATAAAACACCTCCTTGATCATTCGTTCCATGATCGTAATAATTCACATGCGCCAAAATCCGATATCGATCAGAACGAGAACGATAATTTGTGTGTAACAATAAACCCCATTGACCAGTCAAATTAATATTACGCGCCTTGAAGGCATCATCAGACAACTGCTTATCCGCCACGAGACGTTGTAATTCTACACCCACATTCCAAAGGGAATCGATATTACGAGCAAAGGAAAAATTAAGACGCGTCTGACCACCAGCCCCATCATTAAATTCAACATCCGAAAAAGGCGACTTCGTATCATAATAACGTACCTGATCTGCTTTAAAAGCATAATTCGAATACGCCTGATAACCTAATTGTGTACCTAACGAAGGCGTAATGGGGGTAAACAAATTTCTAGTGGCCGTTCCATCTGAACCTAAATTACTTTGTAAAAAACCACTACGTTCCTGAAATAAATAGCGCTGAAATAGGTGCAAGGTAGTGTCGATGCGTCTTTTAACAATCCGACTATCCATCACATCTTGTTCTAGAAAATAATGCGTGGATTGAGGACCGTAGATTTGCTTAGTTGAATCATCTAAAGCAGCACGACCGGATTTCTGAGGTCCTTGCGTTTGACCCGTTGTTGAATTACTCGTTGAATTATTCGTAGGAAACCCTCCATTTGAATTAACAGCTCCATTTCCCATCGGATTGGAATTGGGAAATTGACCTACACTTTGAAAAGCAATGAGTCCAAAAAGAAATACGAGGAATCGAATTTTCACGCCGTAAAGGTAGCTATTTTTTAAGATTAAGCGGAACCTGAGACGCAAGCCAGGACCAAAATTCCGTTTCCTGATCTAAAAATTCCATCTGCATCGGCAAATAGCACAAGCGAGAATTTAAAGCGGGATAATGCTGCAACTGTTCTTCCATACGCACATAATCTTTGTGCGTGGTTAATATTCCTACTGTATCTGGCAATGAAGAAGCCAAATGCTCCCAATATTGATAATCTGCCTCTTGAAAAGCATAATGATCAGCATAGGTGTCTTGATCCACAATTTCGCCTAATTTCTTAGCCTCTTTAAAGAATGGCCATGGATCCGCAATTCCGGCAAAAAGATGCCACTGGGTGATGTTTTGAGCCTGTTTTCCAACCGGTACCCCATAAGTAACTCGCGTAAAAAATACGGGCAAATTGAATTGATAGAAAGGTATTTTTTGCTCTGCAGTCAAGGTTTCCGGACAACGATTAATAATGATCGCATGCGCTCTTTTGAGCCCAGCTACTGACTCGCGCAAACGACCCAAGGGCATCAGTTGATCAGAAAAAAAAGGCTTTGCAAATGTTGTACAAATCAGATTTAAATCCGCCTTTAAGGCACGATGTTGAAATGCGTCATCTAAAATGATCGCATCTAAATGGCTCATTTGTTCGACGCCCTTCACCCGATTCTCGCAAACCGCAATAGGCAAATCAGCGAATTGCCGTTGGTAAGCTAAAGGTTCATCGCCAACTTCCGAAGCGGTGGATTCAGCCTTGACCCAACGAAAACCTGCTGTTTTCCGACCATATCCTCTACTCAATATTCCCTTACTTGCTTCAAACTTCCAATGAGAAACCAAGTAATTCACGAATGGACTTTTACCGGTACCGCCGACGGCCAGATTACCTACGACCAGCGTAATGGGTTTAGTGAAATGCTTGGATGAAAGTATTCCTAGATCATAACATGTATTTCGCAGCCGTGTGATCGCACCAAATAATTTAGCCAATAAACGAAATACACTCTTTTTCATAATATGCTTAAAGCTAATAAATAATCTAGGGAGGGGCAAAAATGCCACAAAAATAATAAATTGCAGCATGATTCAATTGCTCAGCCACCCCCTACAATTCCATTTTGAAGCAGGTACTTCCCGCGGGGTATTGACACAAAAAACGAGCTATTTTATTCAAATTGAACAAGATGGTAAAATTGGATTAGGTGAGGCTGGACCTTTGCGTGGATTAAGTCCAGAATTCGAAGAAGATTGTTTTCCCGCGTTTCAAAAAGCATTTTCTGAAATCAAATCAATTCCTGAGTCTGCTGAGGAAATATCTGATTTCATCCAACTGATTCCATTCGAACAACCCTCATTTCGCGCAGCATTAGAAATGGCTTTGCTCGATTATTTTCAAGGAAAAGATGGCATTTATTTCGACAATTCATTTGCCCGTGGAGAAACTAGTCTACCCATAAATGGGCTGATCTGGATGGGAAGCCCTGAATTTATGCGTCAGCAAATCGCAGATAAACTGGCTGAAGGTTATTCTTGCCTCAAATTAAAAATAGGTGCCATTGATTTTGAGCAAGAAATGGAGATTATTACTGAAATCAGATCCAACTTCTCCGCAACTGATTTAACGATTCGAGTAGATGCAAACGGCGCATTTTCACCTCAAGAGGCACCATCAAAACTAGAAAGATTAGCCAAATTAGACATTCATTCGATCGAACAACCCATTCGGGCTGGACAATGGCAGGCAATGCACGATTTATGTCGTTTGAATTTATTGCCGATTGCATTAGATGAAGAATTAATCCAAGCGCGTCATCCCGAACAATTAATGGAAGCGATCCAGGCGCCATTCATTATTTTAAAACCCAGTTTATTAGGGGGATTTGCGGCAAGTGACGCTTGGATTCGGGCAGCAGAAATGATGGGCTCGAGATGGTGGATTACATCTGCGCTTGAATCCAATATAGGACTACAGGCTGTTTCGCAGTTTACGGCAAATTATTCGAATCCACTCCCGCAAGGTTTAGGCACAGGTAAACTATATACCAATAATTTTGATTGTGGCCTATCGATTCAAAAAGGGCATATATATTCTAATCCAGATACCAAAAGAACAAATCCTTTTGCCTAAATTTACGGCATCATTTTAAACATTGAATTGAATGAATACGATTGACGAGGCGATGATTGCCATTTTAGAACAACGCTTGAAATTAAGCAAATTGAGTTATTCGGATGACAC
>JACCDM010738863.1_pt1 | contig 12796 bp, 14 predicted proteins | sample 7445851 | NCBI WGS metagenome assembly JACCDM01 (sample SAMN15323438, study PRJNA562643) | freshwater metagenome | isolation source: river surface water | place: USA:Blue River Watershed | collected 2017-08-16
AGCGTTGTGCGCTACCGATTGCGACATCTGCGCCCCACTCCCCTGGCGCCTTTAACAACGTCAGAGCTAAGAGATCGGTTGCTGCGATCAAGTAAGCGTCCTTGCTATGAATCGTTTCCGCTAAATCAGAATAATCTTTTATCTCGCCAAAGGTGTTTGGGTATTGAACAAGTACACCAAAGTATTCAAGGCCGGATAGATCGGCACTTGACTTGATATCTACTTCAACCACTTTGATACCCAGTGGCTTAGCACGGGTAATAACAACGGCTTTGCTCTGCGGATGCAGCGCCGAATCAATTACGAAAACTGAATCATCAGATCCCTTGAAATTGCGGCGGGCCAGGGTCATCGCTTCAGCTGCTGCAGTACCTTCATCGAGCATTGATGCGTTAGCAATAGTTAAACCGGTGAGATCGCAGACAACAGTTTGAAAGGCAAAGAGCGCTTCTAAGCGTCCTTGCGAAATTTCTGGTTGGTACGGTGTGTAAGCGGTGTACCAGGCGGGATTTTCTAAAACGTTTCTTTTAATAACCGCAGGTGTAACGGTTCCGTAATAACCGGTTCCGATAAGTGATGTGAATACTTCATTCTCTGAAGCCATCTGGCGAAGTAATTTGATCGCTTCTACTTCAGTAACTGCAAGTGGAAGATGCTTTTCGAGCGGCTCTTTCATCGCAATTGCAGAAGGCACAACAGCGGCGATAAATGAATCGAGTGATTTAAACCCAAGCTGCTCAAGCATCGCAACTTCATTTGCGTGCGTTGGACCTATGTGGCGATCAACAAATGCGCCATGTTCTAAAGTCAAAGCAACTCCCCCGATTAAGTTCCTAACTAGCTGGGAACATATTGGGGAAGAATATGTCCTTTAAGCGCCTTTCGCCTTTCGACGTAATGAAAGCTCGTCGTTACTTTCACCACCTGCTGTAACGATCTCGCCATTGAACTCGCCTTGCAGAGTTGCCAATGAACCCTCAACCTCATGCCAAACCTTACCCACTGCGATACCGAAAACGCCTTGACCACCTTGCAGCAAGTCGATGATTTCATCTGGGCTAGCGCATTCGTAGATTGATGCGCCATCGCTCATCAAGGTAATACTCTCTAACTCAGTAACTCCGCGACTGCGCAAATGATTTACCGCAGTGCGAATATTTTGTAGAGATACTCCTGCATCCAATAAACGCTTAACGATCTTTAAAACGAGAATGTCGCGGAAACCATATAGTCGCGCTGTTCCCGAACCGCTTGCAGTGCGAACACTTGGTTCAAGCAAACCGGTACGTGCCCAATAATCTAATTGGCGATAAGAAATTCCAGCGGCTGAACATGCTGTTGCACCGCGGTATCCGATTTCATTCTGGCCATCGTGCGTAACTGGGGAGGTCACGTCGTTCTCGATTCTGCTCGGGGAAGCTTGGATGGGTTTCTCTTCTTGGCTAAGGCTACGAGCGAAGAGAGCTGTAAACAACGACCGACACGAGGCAAACCTCAAGTAGAGGGTGAGACTTCTGGCCCCTACCCTGCAAAGTCCTCCGGGTTGATCTGATCGAGGAATTCACGGAAACGCTCTAAATCTAGGTCAGTCGCCGCACCCTCCTTAGCTCCAGTTATATCTTCCACGCCCTCAACTTCCAGGAGGCGTTCTGGGATATCAATGCCGACCAGATCTAGAAGGTCAGAGTCGGCCAAGATATTGCTCTTGGTGCGAAGTGCGATCGCGATCGCATCTGAAGGTCTAGCGGAAACCTTTAACAACGCTGATTGGCTATCGCGGATCTGAATCTCGGCGTAGAAGATTCCATCCTTTAATTCGGTGATGTGAACTGCGGTCATTGTTAGATCTGCGACCTCCAAGAGGTTGGCGATCAGATCGTGGGTCAGCGGGCGTTGCGCCGCCATTCCTTGCTGAGCAAAAGCGATCGCAGTTGCTTCGACAGCTCCAACCCAGATAGGCAAGAATCGCGTGCCTTCTATCTCTTTCAATAAAACGATCGGCTGATTAGAAGGCATCTCAATGCGAACGCCAACAACCTCCATATTTACCAACATCAGATCGTCCTTCTAGCGCCGTTGACTGCTGGCCAGATCAATTACTGGCGAGGGCGATTAAGACCGGCGCGAACTAGCCCGGCATGTAAACGAATTGAAAGTGAGGCGATCTGCTTCTGAACTTCTTCAGCGCGCGCCTTTGAGTCGGCAGACTTCTGACGGTTAATTGGAGTGATCACTTGTTCGATTAAACCGATCTCGCGATCTGCGGCAGATTTGAATGAACGAAGATGGCGGGCTTCGATTCCGAAACCAGCCATCTCGGCGACTGCTTTAGCAACAGCTAGGGCATCGGCATCGTAATGACGACCGCGCAGCGCGATGAAACCATATGACTCGAGTTCAACTAGTTGATCATCAACTAGGCCACTGGCCTTAAGCAATTCTTCGCGAGATAGACGTAGATCTGATGATGCACCAAAAGATTCAGGCGATGCGGCGTTATCTACGGTTGTAAGAGTTGGACGAGGGGATGCAACTCCTCCAGCAGGAGCAGGATCTAGTCCGCGATCGAGGGCTTCTAAATTCTCTTTAATAACGCGCAGCGGAAGGTACTGATCGCGCTGCAACAAGAGAACGTAGCGCAAGCGATCGAGGTCAGAGGCGGTGAATTTTCGGTATCCCGAAGGAGTTCTCTGGGGTTCGATCAATCCTTCAGATTCTAGGAAGCGGATCTTGGAGATCGTGATATCTGGAAAATCTCCGCGGAGCTTGGTTAGAACTTCTCCGATACTCAAATACGCGCGTGCTGGAACGCTCACTTTAATCTCCCCTACTGCTAGTTAAGCGGTTGATAAAATCTTTAATGTTTTTTTACTTACTACTTACTTTTATTTGGCGCCACGAAGAGCATATGAAACTTACCGATCTGAATCTCATCACCTGTAGTTAAGGGTGAGTTAAGAACCGATTGATTGTTTAGATATGTTCCGTTGAGGCTTCCTTGATCTTTGATGCTGAATCTCTGCTCATCTTTAACAATAACTGCATGCTTTCTTGAGACTGTTACATCGTCTAAGAAGATCGGCGAATCAACTGAACGACCGATTGCAACTTCACCGCTATCGATTAGAAATCTCGCGCCCTTTGAAGGACCGCGATGGATAACGACCATTGCTCGGTCGGCTGGACCTTCGATGATTGCTGTTATGGCTAAGCGGTCTGAATCGCTGGCAGATGAGAGAAGGGCGTTAAGAGCGCTCTCCGGAGAACCATCTACTACCGAACGGAGTCCGAGGTGAAGGGTGCTGGTGAGTTCACCGTTGCTATCTGGTTTATTCATATCGCTCCCCTTTCGCCTAGATCTCCACGAGGTTCAACTTCAACCTGAGGCTGAACTTAGGGTGAGAAAAGGAAAAAATCAAGCGGAAAAAAGCGCGGAGAATCTCTGATTTCTACGCGGTAATTTGACGGTAATCAGCGGCAGAGAGTAAGCCGGCTGGAGGCGCCGCTACTTCAATCTCGGCGAGCCAACCTGCACCATAAGGATCTGAGTTGATCGTCTCTGGCGCGTTATTAAGCGCTTCATTGATCGCAACGATTTTTCCTGAAACTGGAGCAAAGATTTCAGAGACGCTCTTAGTAGATTCAACTTCACCGCAAACTTTATCTGCAACAACGCTTTCGCCAACCTTGGGCAGCTGCACATAGACGATGTCACCAAGGGCGCCCTGAGCGTAATCAGTAATTCCCATGCGGAATGTATTTCCGTTAGCCAAAACCCACTCGTGCTCTTTTGTATATTGCAAGTTATCTGGAATAGATGACACTAGAACTCCTCTTAATTAATGTTAATTAATGAGCGAAAACTATCGCGATTTACGAAGAGATGTAACCGCAGAGCCGAGATAAGTAACACCCGTAAAGAGATAGAGAGCAATCCCCCAGATCGCAAAGCTCCAACCGAAGATATAGGCGAGAGTTCCATACCAATTTGGATTTAGCGCGAGTAAGAGAAATGGAAATGCATAAAGCAAGTTAAAGGTTGCTGCTTTCCCGAGATAAGTAACCTTAAGCGGAGGTAGAGACTTTGCCGTGAGCGCCAAAGTTGCAACCGCTAGGACCAAGTCGCGTACAACTAGAACCACGATCACCCACAACGGAATCGCATCGCGCAGGTAGAGAACGATGAGAGTTGCAACGATATATAGACGATCAATTGCCGGATCTGCTAATTCACCAAAGCGCGATTCTTGGCCCCAGGCGCGGGCGATCTTGCCATCGAAGTAATCGGTTGCTCCCCCAATAGCCAGGGTCAGAATCGCCCAACCATCTGCCTCAAGTGAGATAGCTAAGTAGATAAAGAGCGGAATGCCGAGGGCGCGCAGAAAGGTGAGCGTATTCGGAACGGTGACTAGGGAAAGCTTCTTCATTATGGTCATTAATCGCGCTCTTTTACTCGAATCGCGACCATAACTGGCGTGCCTGGGAAGCCGAACTCTTCGCGCAGGCGACGCTCGATAAAGCGGCGATAAGAAGGTTCGATCCAACCACTTGAGAAGACAACAAATTTCGGTGGCGCGATACCAGCCTGCGTTGCGTAGTAAATCTTTGGTTGCTTGCCGCCGCGAACTGGCGGCGGAGTCGCACCGATAAGGGCGCCCAAGAACGAGTTGAGTTTGGCTGTTGGAACGCGACGTTCCCAACTATCGATCGCGGTTCGCAGAGCTGGAGCTAAACGATCACGGTGCCAACCAGTCTTGGCGGCAACATTGACTCGCTGCGCCCATTCGACTTGATCTAGGTGGCGATCGATCTCTTTATCCAACTGATCGCGGCGATCTTCATCAACTAGGTCCCACTTATTCATGACGATTACCATCGCCTTGCCGGCCTCTTCAACCATAGTGATGACGCGTAGATCCTGCTCAGAAATTGGAAGCGAAGCATCTAGAACAACTACCGCACATTCACAACGTTCCAGCGCGCTCTGGGTGCGCAGCGTTGCGTAATAGTCAGTGCCGCTGGCTTGGTTGGCTCGTTTGCGCAAACCCGCAGTATCGATAAAGCGCCAGATCGATCCCCCAAATTCAATTAACTCATCTACTGGATCACGAGTTGTTCCAGCGACATCATCAACGATGGATCGATTTTCGCCAGCTAAGGCATTTAATAAACTTGATTTACCGACATTTGGTCGACCGATGAGTGCAATTTTGCGATAACCATCTTGAGTTTGTGCACCGCCAACTTCCGGCATCTCGCGCACAATGTAATCAAGTAGATCACCACTGCCACGACCGTGAAGTGCAGATACAAATCTAGGTTCACCAAGACCAAGGTTCCAGAGCGCATGGGCATCGGCTTCATCTACATCGCTATCAACTTTATTTGCGATAAGAACCATCGGCTTCTTAACTTTGCGAAGCTCCTGAACCAAAATGTCGTCTTCATCCAGCGCACCAACGTGCGCGTCGACTACGAAGGCGAGAACATCTGCCTCTTGCATCGCAAGTTCTGCAGATGCACTTACTTGTACAGAAATTCCATCGGGCTTCGATTCCCAACCGCCGGTATCCATAATTATGAAACGGCGTCCGCCCCATTCACATTCGTATTGAACGCGATCGCGTGTAACACCTGGAGTATCTTCAACAATCGCTTCGCGACGTCCAATGAAACGGTTAATCAAAGTTGATTTACCTACGTTAGGTCTTCCTAGGATCGCAACGATTGGAAGTCCTAGCAGCGAACGCTCTTTTAATAACTCCCAGACGCGTTCTACCGTTTCCTCTAAATCAAGTTCTGTAGAGTCAATCAAAACTGCGTCAGATGCTTTAGTTAGCGGAGAAACTGCGCGATTCGAATCGATTTCATCGCGTTGGTTTAAGGATTCTGAGACGCTGGCAACCGGTGCGGCTATTTCGCTAGACCTTCTCGCAGCACGTGCTGCGATATCTGCTTGTAGATAAATCTTCAGCGGTGCATCTGGAGCAACAACCGTACCGATATCGCGGCCTTCAACAACGATTCCGCGTTCTGCGCCATTTATCAATCTACGTTGCAAAGTTAAAAGTGCGGCGCGAATTTCGGGAAGAGCGCTGATTGCGCTCACGCTTTCAGTTACTTTCTCACTTCTAATTTCCGTTGTTACATCAACATCGCCAACAAAAACTTTTGGATCTTTTGGATCTGCGATGAAGTGAATTGTGTTATCGGAAAGCGCAGCGAGAATATCTTCTGCAGAGCTAATTTTTTCTCTTATCGCCAACCATGCAACCGCACGGTACAACGCGCCAGTATCTAAATAATTCCAACCTGCTCGTTGTGCAACAAGTTTTGATGTGCTGGACTTTCCCGCACCGCTTGGTCCATCGATGGCTACAACGATCATTTGAACTTACATCCCATCATTGCCCTGCGCGGTGTACAACATTAAAATTCATTAGTGATACTTACTAACATCTAGTCTATCTTGGAGCGTGAACGTTCCAACCCGACTCTTCGAGATGTTTCTGCAAGATGGCAGCATCGCTGGCAGATAGAGCGAGAGTGATTAGGCCCGTGAACTGTCCAGGTGAGTGTTCGATAGTTAGATCTTCAACGTTGACTGCAGCTTTGGCACACTCATCAAATAGCGCCGCAAGTTGTCCTGGCTTATCTTCGATAACTACAGGCAACTGCGTGTACTCGCGAGCCTTTCCACCATGCTTGCCAGGGATATTTGATCGACCTTCATTACCCGCGGCGATAACTGAGCCAACCTTGGCCGGATCATCTAAAGAGTTAATTAATGAACCAAGATCGTTTTGTAGATTTATTAATAGCGGCAAAATCTCTTGTGCGTTGCTCGCGATAATTTCTTGCCACAGCTCTGGATCCGAGGCAGCGATCCGAGTTGTGTCACGTAGCCCGCCGCCTGCGAGGTCTAGATCTTCGCGCTTTGCGCCCTTAAGTTGCGCCGCCAGAAGGGAGGCGACGATCTGCGGTAGATGGGAAACCAGGGCAACTGCCGAATCATGGTGGGAGGCAGACATTGATACTGGAGTGGCTCCCAGAGAGTTGATCAACCAGAGACCGGCCTCCAGGACATCGGAGTCCACCTGGGTTCCATCAACAAAATTTGGGCAGTAGATCCACGTACGACCTTCGAATAAATCTGCTCGGGCGCTGGCCGCTCCCCCGACTTCCCGGCCAGCCATTGGGTGGGTTGCGAGAAATCGCTTTGCTGCGCCATTAATTCTTGATACATCAACTTGAGGTTTAGTCTTAACGCTAGCAATATCTATAAATTTCGATCCTGGGTTAAGTTTAAATTGGCCCTCAAAACTTTCAGCTAGCGCGCTGGCAGGAATCGCGAAGAGAATTACCTCAGGGCTACCCGCTACCTCTGAAGCGATCAGATCTTGGGCCAGTTTCTGCGCTTTTTGATCGCGATCGAACATCTCTACCTGGACTCCCCGGGCAGCAAGGGCCAAGCCGATCGATGTTCCGATTAGACCAGAACCGATAATTCGAATTGAAGAAAAGGGCTTACCTTCGTGAATCGCCATAATCTACGCGGCCTACTGAGCTATATCTCGGCGTAAAACCTTTGCTCCGCCTAGGTAGATATGGTTGATTTCCGACTTTTTTAGCCCACTTTCAACGTGAGCCAAGATGCGAATGGTGCGTTCAAGCGAGCCGGGAACCCCAATTTCGACCGAGCAAATAAGCGGAACATCGGTAAATCCAAGCTCACGAGCCGAACTTGCGGGAAAAGCTGCATTTAGATCCGGGCTGACGGTAAAGATCACCGAGATGAAGTCATCGGCGGTAATTGCGTTGGCCCGAAGCATCTCAGCCAACAGCTCTTTGGTGGCAGCGTCTATCGCCTCGGCGGTATTGGCCTCCGCCTGAACCGCCCCGCGTATCGCTCTAACCGTAGACATTGGCCAATAGTACCCGCAGAAAGTTGAACCGGTCGTTATATATATCGCGTTTTATCGATATATCTAGTAAACGTTTTTACGATATTCATTGTCGCGCTTTTCAGGCAGGTCATCATGCAAGATACAGCAGCGGACTTCATAAATATCGATAAATAGTTATTAAGGGAAAAAAATATGCACAAATCGGCATTCAAATATCGATAAATTGGTAAAAAAGGAGACTCGAGACCAAATATAGATAAACCGTTTTATATGTTTATAGGCATAATATAGATAAAACCTTAAAGATGTAAAGCCTTTTGTAGGTTTGCTAATTCGCCAGCATTTAGATCTCGCCATCTTCCTTCAGGGGTATCTCCCAAGGAGATAGGTCCGAAGTTGGTTCGGATCAGTCTCATGACGGTGACATCGACTGCCTCCATTAGCCGGCGGATGATGTGGTACCTACCTTCATGGATAGTGACCTCGATCCACTGAGGACTCAGCTGCTTAAATGAGAGAACGCGGCCAATTCCATCCTCAAGCTCGATCCCCTTCAAAAGTGTCTTTTCCGCCCCAACCGGGAGCTTTCCATCGAATTCAATAATGTAGGTCTTTTCTAAACCAAAAGATGGGTGGGTGGCTCTAAAGGTTAAATCCCCGTCATTGGTAAGCAGGATTAGACCTTCGGAGTCCTTATCCAGACGCCCAACATGGAACAGCCGCTCTTTCCGTAGATCGATAAAGTCGGCAAGTGAAGGGCGACCTTCTGGGTCATACATCGTTGACAAAACACCTTTAGGTTTATGAAGTACAAGATAAGACTTAGTCACAGAACGTGTAATTGTCTCACCATCAACCATGACTTTGACCAATTGTGGGTCGAACTTGGCTCCGAGCTCACGGCAGATGAATCCATCCACGCTTACTCGACCATCCATGATTAGTTCGTCAGCTCCGCGACGGCTGGTAATTCCAGCGTCGGCGATTATTTTGTTCAGGCGCATTTCGGCCATTTGGCTATCCATTCTCGACAGTCATTAGGGGCGCTCCCCCGCAGAGATGGCCTTCAATTGCTAAACCATCAAGGAGAACTTGAGGCGTGAGTCTACGCCAAAGCAGGTGTAAGGGTCAAAGCAAGGGCCAGGCTGAGCGTAAATAGCCGCTTAGTCGGTGAGGGATTCCAAGATCTCATCAAGGCGATCAAGATCCGGCAGGTAAGGAGCCAGCGCTGGCAGGTCACCGAGCGAGTTGAGTCCAAGTCTCTCCAAGAAGTAGCTAGTGGTCTTATACAAGATCGCCCCGGTCTCAGGCTCAAGCCCCGCCTCTTCGACTAGCCCACGGGTCACCAAGGTCTTCATAACCGCTTCAACGTTTACGCCTCGAATAGCTGAGACGCGGGCGCGCGAGACCGGCTGGCGGTAAGCGATAACTGCCAACGTTTCCAAGGCTGCCTGAGTTAGGCGGTTCTGCTGACCATCTAGGACAAACTTCTCTACGACTGCCGAGCATTCTGGATGGCTATAGAAGCGCCAGCCGCCATTGATCGCCTTCAGGGCAAAACCACGACCCTCGTATGAGCCAACGAGCTGTTCGAGCGCCTCGACTACCTCATCGACGGTACGTTCTAGAACTGAGGCCAGGGTTAGTTCGGTAACCGGCTCATCAACGACCATCAAGATCGCCTCGATAGAACGCTCGAGTTCGGGATTAGACATTTTCTCCACCTTCTGTCTCATTTACTACACTTAAATCTGGGGTTTCGGCCGCTTGCTCATCGATTGTTTCGTCATCTAGCAAGGTAACCGGGATATCGAACTCATCTGAAGCTGCGACCTCGCCCTCATCGGAACCGGTCCAGCTGATCTGGAGCTCACCAAGGGCGATAACCTGCTCAAAACGCAAGGCTCCCTGGCGATAGAGGTCGAGTAGGGCTAGGAACCGGGCGACGACGACCAGGGTTGAGTCCGCATCAGAGCAGAGGTTTCGGAAACTTAGTGTGCGGGACTTGCGAAGGGCCTCAACTACCCGCTTTGACTCCTCAGTCACGCTCACCAGGCTGGTGTGGAGGTGTTCTACCGCTACGACTGGCGGGGTTTTAGGCGTCAGTACACGCTCAGCGATCGCGGCAAAGCGCGGGGCGCCTACCCCGATCAGGACCTCAGGCAGAAGCGCGGAAAGGGCGGGATCCAGGGCTACAACGCGGGCAAATGACTTATCGGCGGCTTCAATGCGCGCGGCAAAGGTCGCTGCGATCTCCTTAAAGGCGCGATATTGGAGCAGACGGGCGAAGAGGATGTCGCGGGCTTCGAGCAAGGCTAGGTCTTCTTCATCATCAATCTCACCGCTAGGCAAGAGGCGAGCCGCCTTTAGATCAAGCAGGGTCGCAGCGATTACCAGGAACTCTGTGGCTTGATCCAAACGCCAGCCTTCACCGGAGGCCTCAAGAGCTCGGATAAAGGAGATGAATTCATCGGTAACGATGCTCAGCGAGACCTCGGTGATATCCATCTTGTGGCGCGAGATGAGCTGGAGCAGTAGATCAAAGGGGCCATCGAAGTTATCTAGATGGACGTTAAAGGGGGAACTCTCGATCGATACGTCAGAGCCCGCGCTCATATCCGCTGCGCTTAAATCTGCAGGGCTTGTCTCGATATCCACCTGCGAACCTTACTTCTTTACTTGCTCAAATCTGCGCATGGAGCGTAGAGTCGCGCCAACAGAAAGAGGTTTCTCGCTTGAACGCTAAATCGACATTTGATGACGATGTGGCTACTACCGCCACTCTTCTCGGGCGCGAACCGAAAAACTTCCGCGTTCCTCCAGCCCCAGTTGAGGGCCAGCCAGCCAAGATCATCTCGATCTTTAATCAAAAGGGCGGTGTGGGTAAGACAACTACAACTATCAACCTCGGTGCTGCAATTGCAGAACTTGGTCGTCGCGTTCTGCTCGTTGACTTCGACCCACAAGGCGGTTTATCTCTAGGCCTTGGAGTAAATGCTCATGCACTTCCACTAGAGAACACTGTTTATTACGCGTTGATGACACCGGATGCGAATATCGATGAGATCGTTCTTAAATCATCTGTTGCAAATCTAGATTTCCTTCCTGCTAACCGCGATTTGGGTACTGCTGAAACAACGCTCGGTGCTGAAATCGGGGGGCAACAGTATTTAAAGCGCGCACTCGGCCGATTGAAAGATCGCTATGACGTTATCTTGATCGATTGCCAACCAACAATGGGCCAGTTAACTATTAACGCACTTGTTGCATCCGATGAAGTTATCGTTCCTTTGCAATGCGAGTACTTCGCACTTCATGGATTTATTGAGTTGAAGGGCAACATCGAGAAGGTTAAGAGCTTCCTTAACCCTGATCTAAATCTCATTGGAATCCTCGCAACAATGTATGAGAAGAAGACTCTTCATAACCGTGAAGTACTGACAGCGATCTTGGAAAAATATCCAGATGATGTCTTTGAAACAATTATCGCCAAAACTATTCGTTTCTCTGAGACAACTGTTGCCGGTGAACCAATTACTAGTTATGCATCATCATCAGGGGGCGCTGCTTCTTATCGCAGATTAGCCCGTGAACTAATTGCCAGAGGAGGCGCACGATGACACGTAGAGCAAGCTTGCCAGGAGCAGATGAACTCTTCCGCGCGAATACACCAGCACTTAGCGCAGTTCGCCAAGTTGTTGAAGAAGCCCAAGAAGTAAGTAAGCCGATAGGTGTTACACCTGCAACTCCCAAGACAAAGAAGGGCGTTCGCTCAACGCCACGTCGTCGCGTCACTACGGTTGATCGCTCACCTTCCGGTCGCGAAAAACACGATGAGAAGATCACCGTTTACTTATCTCCAGATGAGTTGTTTGATCTCGATCAAGCACGACTTACTCTGCGTGGAGATCTTGGCCTTGCTGTAGATCGCGGTCGAATTGTTCGTGAATCAATCGCAGTAATCGTTGCTGATCTTGAAGCTAAAGGCGATCAATCAATTCTTGCTCGTAGACTCCGCGGAATTTAATTAGCCCGCGGGTGTGCGGTTGCATAGGCTTCGCGCACTTTATCGATCGTAATCAGGGTATAGATCTGAGTTGTGGTCACTGAAGCATGCCCCAACAACTCTTGAACCACGCGAATATCAGCACCACCGTCTAACAAATGCGTGGCATAGGAATGTCTAAAGACGTGCGGAGAAACTTTGCCGGATAAGCCAGTTGAATCTGCCGCATCAGAGATCATTTGCCAAGCACTCTGTCGCGATAGACGGCTCCCCCGTTGATTTAAGAAAAGTGCGGTCTCAACCCTTGCTGATTTACTTTTAGTCAGCAGGTTCGGTCTAATTCGAACTAAATACTCATCGAGAGCGCTCTTTGCGAAACTTCCAAGCGGAACTATTCGTTCTTTTGATCCTTTGCCACGCAACTTCAAAGTAGTTATGGGATTGCCTTCGATATCACTCTGCGCAAAATCATTGATATCGATTCCGACAATCTCACTCACTCGCGCCCCCGTGCCATAGAGAAGTTCGATGATCGCATGATCGCGAAGTGAAATTGGATCGCCCTCACGTTTTGTGGAATCTATGAGTGAAGTAATCTCTTTAATCGTCAGCGCCTTCGGTAGACGGCGTGGCACTTTCGAACTCGCTACAGTACTAACTGGATTCGTAGTTGAGAACTCTTGGGCGAGATATTTGTAGAAACTCTTTAACGCCGAGATATTGCGATTGATGCTCGTAACTGCCATTCCTAAACCTTTAAGCCAAACTTCGAAACTGATAATTTCATTCTCAGTTAAGCGCTCAAAATCTAATTTTTCATTGGTTAGATAATCGGAAAATTTTGCGAGGTCGCGTTTATAGGCCGAAATAGAGTTACTTGATA
>JACCDM011546306.1_pt1 | contig 12792 bp, 13 predicted proteins | sample 7445851 | NCBI WGS metagenome assembly JACCDM01 (sample SAMN15323438, study PRJNA562643) | freshwater metagenome | isolation source: river surface water | place: USA:Blue River Watershed | collected 2017-08-16
GAGAACAAGGCAGACTGCGCTTGCATCCAAGATGAGTTTCCTTTTACCGTGTTAATTTCTCCATTGTGCGCAATGAAGCGGTACGGTTGAGCTAACTTCCATTCTGGGAAGGTGTTCGTAGAGAAACGAGAGTGTACAATCGCTAAAGCTGATGTAAAGTTCTCTTGGAATAAATCTAAGAAATAACCTGGCACCTGCATTGTCGTTAACATACCTTTATAAATAATGGTACGGCAAGACAAAGAAGCGAAATAGAATTTATTGTTTAATCCAGCAATTGTCTCATTTAATAATTTTGAAACATACTGTCTGAACACATATAATTTACGCTCAAAATCAATTTCTGTAGCACAATCAGCTGGACGCTCAATGAATAACTGCTGAATCGATGGTTCTGCATTTCCAGAATCAGCCCCTGTAATTTCCGAATTATCAACAGGAACTAACCGGTAACCTAAAATGCGTAAACCCAATTTCTTCGATTTGCGCTCAATGACTTCTTTACATTCTTTAATTAAGGATTCATCTTTAGGAAAAAAGACCATCCCTACCCCATAATTACCTAAGGAAGGAAGCGCAAAGCCTAATGAACTTGTTTCTTCAAGAAAGAATTCATGAGGTAATTGAACGAGTACACCAGCGCCATCACCTGAATTAGGATCGCATCCACATGCTCCTCGGTGATCCATGCGAATTAACATTTTAATTGAATCCTGAACAATGCGATGTGATTTAATGCCTTTTAAACTGGCCACAAAGCCAATTCCACAAGCATCATGCTCAAATTCTTTTCTATAAAGACCATTCTCGACATTGTTATTCATAATGAAATATGATTTTCAAACTAAAATTTATAAAAAAAGTATAACTAATTGTGTAAATGGATTTTTATAAACCTTACATAAAAAGCATACAAATCAAATTTAACTAAAAATATATTTGGCTAAAATCAATTATTACAAAATAATATATGGAATAAGTGAAATTCGGAAAACAAAAATAAATAATATTAAAATAATCCTATTCTATTAGTAGTCTTCACCTAAATCAGATCCATCAATACCATATTCGTCAGTATTAGCATCTGACTCATCTTCGAAATCATGTTCTAAATCGTTCAAATAAATAGCGTCAATTCCTTCTTGGACTGTGTTCATAATTGTTAAATTATCAATTTTAGCTTGGTCTAACCGATCGACTACTTCATCTGTTTTACACACTATTACGAATAAGCCTAATTCATTTGTGCAAATTTTAGTGGCTTTTCGTATGGCTGAAACACCAAAACCATCAATACTTGAAAGTTTTGAAGCGTTTAAAATTATATTGGAATATTCTTTTTTAAATAAAATACGCACCGCTAATTCTAATTCTTCTGCATTAATTTGAACTAAATCTGAAATTAGCCAATCGATTACCGCGTAACTTTCATTCTGCTCTAATTGATATACTTTTTCTGTCATATTATAAATATTGTGAAATTTGAGTGTAAATATTGTCCTTGTTATCGTCACCAGTGGGGCTCTTTTCAAATTTATTACCTGTAATTTCTTCAAAAAGTAAGATGTATCTTTCGGAAATTTGATCAACAAATTCATCAGTCAAATTAGGAATGACTTGATTTTCTTTGCCTTGAAAATTATTAGCAATTAACCATTCCCTTACAAACTCTTTGGATAATTGTTTTTGTGGCAAATTATTGGCAAACAATTGATTGTATGGCTCTTTATAAAAATATCTTGAAGAATCTGGTGTATGAATTTCATCCATCAAAATTATTTGACCGTTGTGTAAACCAAATTCATATTTTGTATCCACCAGAATTAAATTTTTCTCATCAGCCATTTCTTGACCTCTATTAAACAATTCAAGAGATATTCGACATAAATCTTTCATTAAAGTTGCCGAAACTATTCCCTGTTCCACTATATCTTTAACAGAAATATCCTCATCATGCCCTTCTGAAGCTTTAGTTGTTGGAGTAATAATTGGTTCAGATAGTTTTTGATTTTCAACTAAACCATCTGGTAATTCTACCCCACAAACAACACGTTTTCCCAACTTGTATTCTCTCCATAAATGTCCAACTAGATAACCTCTAACTACCATTTCTATTGGTATAGCATCACACTTAATCCCAAAGGCTGAATTAGGTGTAGGTGTACTTATTAACCAATTTGAAACAATATCAGTTGTAGCATTTAAAAAATAGGAAGCTATTTGATTTAAAACCTGACCTTTATAAGGTATTAATCGGGGTAAGACAACATCAAAAGCAGAAATTCTATCAGATGTTATCATCAGTAAATAATCTCCAAAAGAATATACATCTCTTACTTTTCCTTGATAAAAAGATGTTTGTTTAGGGAATTCTAGTTTTTTATTATTCATTAAACTTTCAATTATAAAAGTAATTTTTCATTTATTTTAAGCATATCTAATAATTGCAATGCTTCTTTTTCATTCCATCTATTCCTCACTTTAACAAGCGAATTGGTTTGATATTTTTTTCTACGATTAAAATTATGTGATTTTAAAATTTCGAAAACGCGAATTAAGCTATCAGATCCATTGCTCCTATTAATTGCCTGTATTAAATAACTTTCTGCCAGATAGGGCTGTTGGTATTTAGTGTTGAGGTATGATGAAATAATGACATTATTAAATTCTTTGGTTTGATTATAAAAATAAAACTGCTCCGGAGCAATTGCTACATTACTTTTAAGTATTAACAACTTGTGACTGTCTTCTAACGATTTGTTTACAAAAATTGACTTTAATCTTAGACCATCAATTAATTCAGCAGCTTTGGTATGATCAGTTCTATTAATTCTATCATTAATCGACATAATAATATCGTTAAATTCATTATTGGACAGAGAAAAAATGCTCTGATACAATAGAATAAAAATATATAATAGGGATGAAAACAAATTACTTTTTAATTATTCGAAATTTTGTAAACAAATCAAAAGAAACTAAAAATACAGTCAAAAATAATAAATAAAGATGTATGAATGGAATTTCAAACCAATTAATCAAATAGTTTAAAAAGGAATTATTGCCCATATTACTCTCACTACCTATTTGAACTGTTTTGGTTGAATTTATTAATACCGGTATCGTATTATTAGTTAATAATTCTTGATAAGCTGTACTTTTTAAGGTGGTAATATCAAAATGGAGATTAGGAGATTGGATTAAGTTTAAAAATGTACTTTTTGAAGTACTTGGTAATGCTAAATAGTATTTATTTTTATTTGATATATGAATCAAAAAGCTAGCCTTAAGTTTGATTTGAGAATTAACTAGTTCTGAAATTTTACTAATAGTTGATTTTTCTAGTACAATATTATTTTCAGATGTTTTAATTGATAATATATAGTTGATACAAGATCCATCATCTTTATTATCTTTTGAATATGCATTGTCTAATCCAAGAATTAGGATTACTGAAAAGAAAATAATGGACATGGTCCTGATCATCAATTTGATCAAAATCAAATTAGAAATTCGGTAACCTCTCTTAAAAATAAAATAGTATTTAACTATCAAATTTAATAAGAGTAATAATAGGGCTATAAAGCTAATAACTATAACTTCTTTCAAATACATCTGCAGCGAATAAAGAATCAAAAGTAAATTACTAATTTTACATTTTAAGCATATTTATTGAATGGATATATATAAAAGTAAACGATTAGATAATTTAAAGTACGAAATTCGTGGGCCTGTCTACGAAAAGGCTTTAGTACTCCAAAACCAAGGTTACAAAATTACTTCTTTAAATATTGGTAACCCTGCTGCTTTCGGTTTCGAAACTCCAGATGAAATTATACATGATATCATCGTTAATATTAGAAATGCACAAGGTTATGTAGACTCTCGAGGTTTATTTGCAGCTCGAAAGGCTGTTATGCAATATTATCAAAATCAAGGAGTAAAAAACAGTTTAATTGAAGATGTTTATATAGGAAACGGTGTTAGTGAATTAATTTCACTTGTAATGACTGCTCTATTAAATACGGATGATGAAGTTTTAATTCCTTCACCAGATTACCCCCTTTGGACAACAGTGGTTGGTCTACAAGGTGGTAAAGCAGTTCATTATGTTTGTGATGAATTAAATGATTGGAATCCTGATATTACTGACATCGAGAGTAAAATTAATTCAAAAACAAAAGCAATCGTTTTAATAAACCCTAATAATCCTACAGGTGCTGTTTATACTAAAGAAACAGTAGAAAAAGTTGTTAAACTTGCTGAAAAGCATCAGTTAATTTTATTTTCAGATGAAATATATGATAAAATTATATATGATGATGCTAAACATTACTCTGCAGCTGGTTTAAGTGAAGATATTCTTATAGTAACCATGGGAGGTTTATCGAAGAATTATCGAGCAGCTGGCTTTAGAGGAGGATGGATGATTTTAACTGGAGCAAAGCATAAAGCCAAATCGTACATAGAAGGTTTGAATTTTCTTTTCAGCACACGCCTATGCGCAAATGTAATAACACAATTAGGAATTCAAACTGCCTTAGGTGGATATCAGTCTATCAATGATTTGGTGTCATTTGACGGCAGATTAGCTAAACAAATGACACTTGCCTATACTAAATTAAATGCGATACCAGGGGTTACTTGTGTTAAACCAAAAGGAGCATTGTATTTATTCCCAAAATTTGATCTAGATGCTTTTACTTTTAAGGATGACAATGAATTTGTTATGAGTTTATTAGAAGAGCAAAAAATTCTTGTAGTTGGCGGTCAAGGGTTTAATTTTAAATCAAAAGACCACTTCCGAATCGTGTTTCTTCAGCACGTAGAACAACTTACAATTGCATTAGATAAAATAGCTGCACATTTTAACAATCATAGAAAATGATTTTCAGCCAATTTTCAAGGAAACAAAAGTTGTTTATAGTTCTGTTTGGTATTTTTTTGACTAATGCTATAATAGCAGAAATTATCGGTGTAAAAATTGTAAGCATTGAAAAATCCTTAGGATTTTCACCTTTAAATTTAACTACGTTTTGGGGTGAAAAATGGGATTTAAATCAAACCGCTGGTGCGTTAAATTGGCCAATAGTATTTATTACATCCGATATTATTAATGATTATTTTGGAAAAAAAGGAGTAAAATTCATTTCTTATACTACCTCCCTATTCATAGCCTATTCATTTTTAATAATTTATCTAGCAACGCTTTTGGTTCCTGCTGATTTTTGGCTTAGTGTAAATGCTAAAACGGGAAATATAAATGATTCATTCTCATTAATATTTAGACAAGGTCTTGGAATAATTAGCGGTTCTTTAACAGCATTTTTAATTAGTCAATTATTTGATGCGCATGTATTTGAAAAAATAAAAAATAGAACTGGAAATAAATTAATATGGTTGAGAGCCACTGGTTCTACCTTGATTTCACAATTATTAGATAGTTTTTTAGTTATAGGTATTGCATTTTATCTTTTTGGAAATTGGAGCATCAGCCAATGGATAAATGTGTCTTTAAATAATTATTTATATAAATTTTTTATTGCTGTCTTATTTACTCCTCTTCTTTATCTAGTTCATTTTATTATTGAAAAATATTTAAAGAAGGAGAAAATGTAATATTACCTTCTAACTAAATTATCAAGAAAGACAGCACAAGATATTCCCACATTTAAAGATTCTGCATCTCCAAATCTAGGGATCGTAACGGGTTTGTCAATTAATTTTAAAATTGAATCACTAATTCCGTTTGATTCATTCCCAAAAATTATAAAACCAGAATCAGGAAAATCAAATTCATGAATATTTTCGCCATTAAGTAATGCTCCAATTTTCAATTTGTCAGGAAACGATTTTAGATACATTTCTAAATCAACATATAAATGTTTAATCCTTGAAAATGAACCCATTGAAGCACTAATTACTTTTGGATTATAGTATTCAGTACAATCCTTTGACATTATTAGGTGACGAATACCATACCAATCACAAATTCGGATGATGGTACCTAAATTACCGGGATCGCGAACGCCATCTAATACAACTGAAATTTTGTTTAAATCTACATCATCAGTAAGAACTGGCATTTCAACAACAGCGATACCAAAATTATTCGAAACTAAGGTTGATAATTTTTGTATACTAATATCTGATTCATAATAAATGGAATTAGTTAGATTTGAATACAACTTAAGTTGTTCTATAGTCTCATTTAAAACAATAAATTGGATCTTAAGAGAAGAACTGACCAATTCAGAAATAGCTTTTTCACCTTCTACTAAAAATAATTGATTCTCTGTTCTTCCTTTTTTAGAATGTAGGGAATTAATTAACTTTATTTGTTTATTCGTTAGCATCAATTGAGAAATATTCTTACCAATTCTGGTTTAGTTTTACTTTTATTCCTACAAGTAGGTTGTATGAGATTGCAAATGTATGAACTTCCTCCCTATACAATCAAAAAAATATCCATAAGTGGAAATAAACATACTAATCTGGAGGACATTAAACAAAATATAACTTCTTTAAAGCATGCCAATAAGTCTTATCTTTTCATAAAATTGAACAGCTTTTTATCACAAAAAAGAAAACTTAAAGATTCAATAAGCCAGAATGAATCAAATTTTCAATTTTTTAGTAGAAAACCTGAAATCTTAGACACTTCCAATATAAATCTGATTCAAACCAAGTTAAAAAATTATTATAGAGCAATTGGATATTTGCGTGCACACGTATATAAACAAATAGATACACTAAGTTCTAAAAAACTTGTAAATATTAACTTTTCAATAGCGGAAGGCAATCCAAGTAAATTCAATAAAAATGATACACTAATCATAAATAACCCTGCAATTGAATCTATAATTAAGCTATTTGTAAATGAACAAAGTTTAATTCATAAAGATGAATTATTGAATCTGTCAACCATAAAAGCGGAAAGAACTAAGATTGTAGAAACCTTACGTAATCAAGGTTATTTCTATTTTGGATTTGATCAAATAGGTATTAAACTCAATGATATTAAAGATACGACGTTATCAAGTATATCTTTAGCCTATAAAATACCCAATACTAATGTGGGCAATTCAAATATACTTTATGACCGAATGTTTAGAATAGGTGCAGTTCGCTTCAATGAGCTTCAATTACAGATCAATGAAAAAGAAGAGAAATGGATTACAAGACTTTTGACAACGAATCAACTCAAACGAATAGTTACATTTAAGGAGGGGGATATTTATTCCGCAAATAGAATTTCACAGAGTCTACAAAATATATATGCGACAGATCAATATAAATCAGTCACGATAAATTTTGATACAAGTTCGACAAGGGTACATCCTACCATTGAATTGATTCGTAATGAAAAATACAATTTGTCATCTGAATTAGGAGGTAGTGTATTTCGAGGTATACCTGGACCATTTATTACAAATACTTTTAAAATTAGACGTGTATTTACATTACTGGACAATATTGAATTAGGAAGTAGAATTGGATTTGAAGCACAAACTGGATTTATTAATACGGATCAAACAAGAAAAAATTTGGAGGTAAATTTATCTGCTGTTATTAATTTTCCTACACTCTACATTCCTTCAAAATATCTAAAATATACATCCAATTTAGTTGGCTCTCAAACGCAAATAGGTTTTGGATACGATTATATAAACAGACCTGAATACTTAAGAACAAATTTCAAGGTATTTCAAAGATATCAGTGGCGAAAATCAAATTTCAAAAGCTTTCAGCTCTCTCTATTTGATATTAATATAATCAATACCGATTATCCATCTTCAGAAACTTCAACTGCATTTAAATCATATTTAGAGAGTCTCAAAGAAAGAGGTAATAATTTATATCGCAGTTTTAATCCTAGTTTTGTATCTAGTATACAACTACAGTATAATTACCGTTCTTTTTTACCTTCTAATAAATTAATTAATGGTCAAAGTGTATTAGTGGGTTTAGAGTCTGGAGGAACTACCTTAAATTTCTTAACTAATAAAAGGCTCAAATTTGTCGAAGATATATTAAAGACTAATCAAGAGTTACAATTTTACCGGTACCTAAGACTCCATGTAGATTACCGCAAGTACATACTTTTAGGTGCAAAAAATCAATCCCAAATTGCATTTAAAGCATCTACTGGAATAGCATATGCGTACGGAGATGAAAATTCTTATCAACTCCCCTATGAAAAGAATTTCTTTATTGGTGGTCCCAGTAGCCTTAGAGCCTGGAAACCACGAAGACTTGGGCCTGGCTCATATAATTCAACTTCAAGTTTAGTGGAGCAACCAGGTAGTATACTTTTGGAAACCTCTTTAGAATATAGATTTAAACTAATACAATTCTTAGGGTCTCTTAATGGAGCATTATTTGTCGATGCTGGTAATATTTGGAATATAAAGCATTCAAAACAGAATTCAGTAGGAAATTGGAGTGCTAACACCTTCTTAAGTGAGATAGCAATAGGTAGTGGAATAGGACTACGATGGGATTTTGAATTTTTCCTACTAAGATTAGATTTAGCAAGTAAAATGGTAAATCCTGCCATGGCAGAAGGAAAAAAATGGGTTTTCAACAAAACATCATTTAGTTCAGTTGAAAACCCAATAGAATTTAATATAGGTATTGGATATCCGTTTTAATTATGCTTTTTTTCTAGCAATAGCTTTAATTGCTTTTTCAACAATTGCTTGCGCATTTAAACCATATTTTTCCATTAATTCTGCTGGTTTACCCGATTCTCCGAATGAATCATTTACACCAACAAATTCCTGAGGAGTTGGTAAATTTAATGCTAAGTATTGTGCTATTGAATCTCCTAAACCTCCGTTGAGTTGATGTTCTTCAGCTGAAACCAAACAACCTGTTTTGGATACCGAAGCATGAATTGCAGCTGTATCTAATGGTTTAATCGTATGAATATTAATAACCTCTGCATGTATCCCCTTTTCCGCTAATATTTCAGCTGCAATTATTGACTCCCACACTAGGTGACCTGTCGCAAAAATACTCACATCAGATCCCTCTATTAAATTTAAAGCTTTACCAATTTCAAATTTTTGATTTTCTGGTGTAAATACCGGAACTACCGGACGACCAAAACGCAGGTAAACCGGACCTTCATATTCAGCCACAGCAATGGTAGCTGCTTTAGTTTGATTATAATCACAAGGATTAATTACAACCATCCCAGGGAGCATTTTCATCAATCCAATATCTTCAAGTATTTGATGCGTAGCTCCATCTTCACCCAATGTCAACCCCGCATGAGAACAAGCTATTTTGACATTTTTACCAGAATAGGCAATAGATTGACGAATTTGATCATAAACACGCCCTGTGCCAAAGTTTGCAAATGTAGTTGCAAATGGAACATATCCTCCAATAGAAAGTCCTGCAGCCAAACCAATCATATTAGCCTCGGCAATTCCTGTTTGGAAAAATCTTTCGGGAGAATTTTTTATAAAGGCCTCTAACTTTAGTGAACCAATTAAATCGGCACACAAAGCAACCACTTTAGGATTATTAAGACTCAAGTATTCCATTCCAGCTCCAAAGCCCGAACGTGTATCTTTTTTTGTTTCGTAAGTAAATAATGCCATTTCTATATATTAATAATCTCCCAAAGTTTCTTCTAATTGACCTAAAGCAGCTTGTAATTGTTCATCATTAGGCGCTACACCGTGCCATTTGTGACTATGCATCATGAAATCAACACCCGCTCCCATTTCAGTTTTCATAATAACCATTACAGGTTTATTATTAACCAAAAGTGATTTTGATTTTGAAATAACATCAGTCAAAGCAGACATATTATTACCGTCTACACGTAACACTTGCCAACCGAAAGCTTTATATTTTGCTTCTAAATCAAGGTTATTCATAACCTTTTCAGTTGGCCCATCAATTTGTTGACCATTTTCATCAATAAAGACAATCAAATTATTTACATTATGGTGCGGAGCATACATAGCCGCCTCCCAAACTTGCCCTTCATTTTGCTCACCATCCCCCATCAAACAATAGACGATAGAATTATCGCCATTTAATTTCTTTGCTTGGGCAACACCGATCGCAACACTTAAACCTTGACCTAAAGAACCTGAAGCTATACGAATACCTTCTAAGTGTTCGTGCGGAGTAGGATGCCCTTGTAAACGCGTATTAAGTTTACGGAATGTAGCTAATTCACTCACTTGAAAATATCCACGTCGAGCTAATACACTGTAAAGCAAAGGTGATATATGACCGTTAGAAAGAAAGAAAACATCTTCATTCAAACCGTTCATTTGGAATTCAACTTTTCCTGCAGAATTAGATTTTAGGTTCATTGAATTAAAATATAATTCAACTAATAAATCGGTACAACCTAGTGACCCTCCTGGGTGACCTGATTGGCATCCATGTACTTGACGTAAAATATCTCGGCGAACCTGAGATGCTACTTTTTGTAGTTCTGTTGTTTGCATAATAGTTCGATCAGTGGATTTGTTCTGTGTGATTTTTAGTATCCACTTTCGTGATAATATCTGTTATAATACCTTTTTCATCGATAAGTAAAGTTGTCCGAGCAATACCCATGTAACTTTTACCATACATAGATTTTTCTACCCAAACACCAAATGCCTTAACGATTTCATGTGATTCATCTGAAATCAAAGGAAATTTCAATTGAAATTTAGTAATAAATTTATCGTGAGATTTAATAGAATCAACACTGACGCCAATTACTTTAAAACCTTTCGATTTTAAATAATCTAAATTCTCATTCAAATTACAAGCTTGGGCGGTACATCCTGGAGTGTTATCTTTAGGATAAAAATACAAAACAGTCTTGTTTCCTATTAAACTGTGCTTAATACCAACTGAGTCAACTAATTCAGTTATAGGTACAGAAGAACCAATAGTTAAATCCATATTATTTAATTGCTAGTTCAAATAAATTCTCTCCTTGTAAATAACCACACAATACATCCCCAATTTGTACAGGACCGACTCCAGCAGGAGTACCTGTAAATATATAATCACCTGTTTTCAACGTAAAGTATTGAGAGATGTCAGCAATTAATTCTGAAATATTCCAAATCATTAAATCTGAACTACCTTTTTGAACAGTCTGATTGTTTTTTAATAATTCAAAATCAATTGAATCGGAAAAATCAGATTCGGTTATAGGTCTCATCGTAGAAACATATGCCGAACCATTGAAGGCTTTCGCCTTTTCCCATGGTAAACCTTTTTCTTTTAATTGACTTTGTAAATCACGCGCCGTAAAATCTATCCCAAGTCCGATGGCGTCAATGTACTTATGCGCAAATTTAGCCTCAATATTTTTACCAACTTTCCCAATTCTATACACTAATTCGAGTTCGTAATGAACATCAGAAGAAAAAGAAGGATAATAAAAAGCTTGTGAACCGTCAATTAATGCTGTATCAGGTTTAATAAAAATTACGGGATCAGTTGGTCTATCATTTGATAATTCCTTGATGTGATCCACGTAATTTCTACCAACACAAATTATTTTCATTGGAAATTATTTTAAAACCTCTGAAACTAATTTAGCTGCATCTTTTAACAATACCGCAGAGAATACTTTTAAACCAGAGTTATTTATAATAGCTGCTCCTTCTTCAGCATTCGTTCCTTGCAAACGAACAATGATTGGAATATTAATTTCACCAATGTTTTTATAAGCTTCAACTACACCATTAGCAACACGATCACAACGAACGATACCACCAAAAATGTTAATCAAAATAGCTTTAACATTAGGATCTTGTAAAATAATACGGAACCCAGCTTCAACTGTTTTAGCATTTGCTCCACCCCCAACATCTAAAAAGTTAGCGGGATCACCTCCGGATAATTTAATAATATCCATGGTAGCCATTGCTAAACCCGCACCGTTAACCATGCAACCCACGTTCCCGTCGAGTTTAACATAATTCAAATCGTTTTCTGATGCTTCTACTTCCAAAGGATCTTCCTCTTCGATATCACGTAATACAGCTAAATCTTTATGACGATACAAGGCATTATCATCTAAATTAACTTTCGCATCAACTGCTAAAATTTTGTCATCTGAAGTTTTTAAAACTGGATTAATTTCAAACATAGATGAATCAGTCTCAACGTAAGCACGATAAAGTGATTGGATAAATTTAACCATCTCTTTAAATGCTTGACCACTTAAGCCTAACATAAAAGCAACCTTGCGCGCTTGAAAATCTTGCAAACCTACGCGAGGGTCAATCCATTCTTTGATAATCTTTTCTGGTGAATGCTCAGCAACTTCTTCGATATCCATTCCACCTTCCGTAGATGCCATAATAACATTACATGCACGACCACGATCCAATAAAATCGATATATAATACTCTTTCGGTTCTGAATCACCTGGATAATAGACATCCTCACTGATTAATACCTTATTTACCTTCTTGCCCTCAGGACCAGTTTGATGTGTGATCAACTGCATCCCCAGAATTTGCGAAACACGTTCCTTAACCTCATCTAAATTTTTTGCCAACTTCACTCCTCCTCCTTTTCCGCGACCACCAGCGTGAATTTGTGCCTTTACTACAAACCAACCAGTACCTGTTTGTGCTTTTAATGCTTCAGCTGCCGAAATCGAATCTTCGATTTTATCGATAACAATTCCTTCTTGAATTCTTACCCCGTAGCCTTTTAGAATTTCTTTTGCTTGGTATTCGTGAATATTCATTTAGTAAAAATTTTAATTTCGTGAAATTACTATTTATTTGCCAAACTTTTAAA
>JACCDM011330597.1_pt1 | contig 12776 bp, 19 predicted proteins | sample 7445851 | NCBI WGS metagenome assembly JACCDM01 (sample SAMN15323438, study PRJNA562643) | freshwater metagenome | isolation source: river surface water | place: USA:Blue River Watershed | collected 2017-08-16
CCTGCTTGGTGCATAGAAAGAACTTTGTCAATTCCAGCAACTAGATTTTTAGCAGTAACTCCACCACCGCAGTTATCAGTTACTTTGATTGAAACCAGCTTTACGCCACGAGCCACGCCGAACTCAGAGCTACCAATAATGCCAGCCACGTGAGTACCGTGACCCATGCAATCAACATCACCAGAAGCACGCCCACCAAAACCAGAGTCAGAAATGTTGACGCCAGAGTCCAAAACATAGGCGGTAACCCCAGCGCCAGTGAGTGTAGGGGGGTTGTATGAGCCGTCTAGGGCACCATCAATACGATCTAGGCCCCAAGAGGTTGCCACCATAGCCGAAGCCGGTAGCACGGAGGTGACTGAAATTACAGCAGCAGCCACAGCTGCGATTACCATGTTTTTCTTCATGGCACTAAACCTACAGGGTTTTTATAAAAATGTCAAATTAATCTAAAAACTTTTTTACCATCAAAGCCAAGTCCTCAATTGACCCGTTATTTAGAATCAATTGATCAAACTCATGGTAATCATTGAGGGCATGTTCTGAGATGTGATCATTGGCTGGACCCACTCCATTACGCATAACTCGCCAAACCTGACCCCCAAGCGCCTTTACAGCCTGTGCCTCATTAGGAAATCTAACATCCGCGAAAACAACCTTAGACCCGTCGGGGATTCGGTCAATAGCCAAATCAACCCAGAAGTTCTCGCCGAACATTTCTCGGCCTACTTCAGTTCCTAGCCTCTGCATGAGCGGACGGATGTCTGGGCTAAACTCTTTGACATTGTCCCATGAGGAGGAGTCACGGATCGCACTTGTTAGGGGGACATTCCTCATGTCACCATAAGTAATGTTTGGGTTTAGACGAAGAAGTGCTTCCCTCATGGGATCAGCAAAAGAAACTTTTACATACCCACCTTGAGTAACTAAAACATCCGCAACCGTATCTTTACCAGATCTGGCCCACCCAGAGAGACCGACGGCCCGCACTCGAGGGACCAATTGATCATCTTTCAGAACCATAATAGGCAGTCCAATTGCCTTAGCTACAGTAACTTCAAGAGAAGCACCTTTAGACTTCTGCCAGCCAGGTAGGACACAAACAGCATCAACTCCCAACACATGAGGCAGATCGCGACGCATATACCAACGCCAAGGGTTATTAGGGGCCTCCGGGCTACCTGCCGACTCTAACGCTGCTTGAACAGTTGCCCCGTCGTTGTGGGCTGGATTAATTGGCTCATGGCCTAAAGCTTCTAGCTGTTTCTCTACCTCAAAAAAAGCAGGGAAATTCCAGTCTTTGTAGCCAGTCATCGGACCAGCGATGTAGATCTTCATTACTTAGTTGCCTCTAGTAGCACGATAGCGTGGGTAATTCCAGAAATATACTGCTCGTTCATATCCAACTCTTGTAGAGCATCTTTTTCATTTCTCAGAACTTCAATAATTTTATCTCGCTCATCAGCCGCGCCAAGGGCGTATCCAAAGTCAGTCGAAGTTTCAATTGCAGATGCAATTGCATCATTCAAAGTTTCCTTAGCTGCCATAGCTAGTCGGACTGTAGGGCCAATCTTAGACACGATGATGTCGTCCTTATCTTCCATTACGGGGCAACTCTCCCGTTCTTATTGAAAGAATCATACGTAATAGGCATCTTTTCCGCAAAATGACATTCCATCTTCTCCGCAACCATTTCAATCTCGCGCTGAGGGAATGACGGGAAGTGAGTGCCCTCGCGCTGAGTGCGAAGACTTAGAAAGTTCATCAAGCTACGGGCATTCATTGTCACGTACATGGAAGAGTATATGCCAACAGGTAAAACCATTCGAGCAACTTCTCGAGCAACACCAGCCTCTAAAAGTTCTTTGTATTTACCGTAAGCAATAGACATTCCTTCAGCTAATCCGCCCTCAACCAGAGAGCGTTGATCAAGACTACCCTCTTCAAAGGTGTAAGCACCTGGCTTACCAATTTGAATTAAATTACGATCCGCGCCAGGAACATAAAACACCGGGCTCAGCTCCTTGTAGCGACCCGATTCTTCGTTATAGCTTGCGATTCGGTGGCGCATGAACTCACGGAAAACAAAGATTGGCGCTTCGATATAGAAGGTAAAAGCGTTGTGCTCGAAAGGTGAACCGTGGCGATCACGCATCAGGTAGTTGATGAGGCCAGCGTCTTTTTCTAAGTCCACTATTTTTTCGTGGTTTCCGCTGACAGTAGATACACGAGCAGCCATTGCTACATCAGAGTCTTTTGCCATGGAGTTTACTAATTCTACGGTTACATCACTTCGAAACTGAATATCCATGTTTATATACTAGAGGTATTCCTCTTTGTTTTTTATCGTTTCGCCGCTATCTTCGAAATATCTTAAGTCAGAAATGTTTCCTTTACGAGCGTAGAAAAAAACTAGATTTTTTCTAATACCACTTTCTACTCTTTTAACCTCATGGATGTGTTCTACGTCACCTTTAAAATATAGAAGTTGACCCTGCCTAGGATGAATCAACACATTTTGAAGCGGAAACTCTATCTCCCCTCCAGTAAAGTCTTCACCCCAATTATTCAAATAAACTAAAGCCGAGTACTCCAACTCTTCGGGGATCCCGTCATCCCTCCAAGGAGACCCATCCAACTTGGTACTATCTGAGTGCAAAAGATTTTCAGCACCCTCTACCAGTTCTTGGTATGTGCAATTTACAAGGTCTAGTTCCAACCCGAAATGACGCTCCATCTCAGATTTAACATTCTTATAGATTTCTTCCAGCTTAGAGACGGCTTCTTCTTGAGCCTCCCTGTTGTAGTTACTTAGGGCTCTAGTCCCGTTTCCTACCGAAGCAGCTTGTACTGAAGTTTCATAACCCAAGGCACCCCTAATTCCAAATCTAGGAGTCTCCTGTAAAAGAGGGTCTAGAAGATCCATAACCACTTCACAAGTAGATTGATCAATAAAATCTTCAACTACTACTGGATCCATATTTATACCCCTGTAGACCCAAAGCCACCGCTACCACGGTCAGTCTCATCTAAACTATCAACTACAGAAAAAACCGCGGTCTCATACTTTTGAATTACCATCTGAGCAATACGGTCACCTTTGTTTACCAAGAATGGCTGATCCGAAGCATTGTAAAGAATAACCCCCACCTCACCACGATACCCAGAGTCAATCGTCCCCGGGGTATTTAATACTGTAATTCCGTGCTTAAGAGCTAGCCCACTGCGAGGGTGCACTAGGGCTACATATCCAACGGGGAGGGCTATTTTTAGACCAGTCTTAACCAGTACTCGGTCGCGCGGATATACCACACAGGCATCCGATGCCCGGAGATCAGCACCAGCATCACCAACATTGGCGTAAAAAGGCACTAATTCGGGGCTATCTACTTCTATTTGAATGTCAACCATTATTAAATCCTATCAGAGGTTCTACAGTAAAATTTTAGTATGAATAACGTAAATATCTCTAGAGTGATAGAAAAGATAGAAGCCGTAAGAAACGGTGAAAAAGCCTATGTATTTAAAAACTTGGCTCCAGCCACCCCAACATGGGATCAATTCATTGCCCACCTAGATGACGCTATTCACAACTTTCAACCTAGTCCGTCTCAGGAACCACTAGAGCAACGCATCATAAATGGAGTAATTCAACGTAGGCTGTTTTATTTAATGGTAGATGGCCCAACCCAGCACTACTACCCGGAGAGTCAAGCAGTGCATGACATTTTCAACGAAGCTTTGAATACTGAAATATCTCCAGTTAGCGCGTTTATCAATTTTATTGGTAGAGAGAAGGCCGGCGGAGCCCACACCGACAATAGAGAAACAATCTACTGGCAGTGCATCGGCGAGGCTGTTTGGCATATATATGACTCGCTAGAAGATAGATATCCTCGAGCAGAGTATGTTCTACAGCCTGGCGATGTAATTTTTGTTGCTGAAGGCGTCATACATCAAGTTAGGGCCGATCAGCCTAGAGCAGCCATAGGGTTTCAATATCGACCTAATGACCCTAGCTTTAATCGTCCAGAGCAACAAAATATATAATAGAGGTACCATGGAAGCAACTAAATCAATCTACGACATTCCCATTAAATCATGGGACGATAAAGCAGACTTTCTATCCAAGTACAAGGGCAAAGTTACTTTAATAGTTAACGTAACCGCCAATTGCGGAAATGCCCCTCAGCTAAAGCCTCTGGAAGAGATTTACCAGAAGTACAAGGACAGAGGGTTTGAGATTGCAGCTATCCCTACAAACGACTACTGCGGTCCTGGAATCACCTACGACAAGTGGGTTGACGGTATTACCTGTGCCAATGATGCAAGAATGTACGCCATCGAGACTTATGCCGTAACCTACGACTTCTCAGAGATGATTACATCGCAAGTAGATGAGTATTGGCGCAAGAAGCGAGACAACTGGCGCGACCCACACCCACTCTATGAAGCCCTCACCCCTAAAGAGTTTCCTATGGGTGGCAACTTTGAAAAGTTCTTGGTTGATAGAGAAGGAAATTTGGTAAAGAGATTCCCTAACTTTACCCTTCTTGATTACTACTACGAAAACGTCAAGAATGGTGTAATAACAATTGACGAGCACGATCACGAGCCCCTCACCGCCGAGCAAGCTTACGAGTTGATCTGCTCTGAAATTGAAAAATTACTCTAGTGGACCTGGCGGGAATTGAACCCGCGTCCAGCAAAAGTTCCATCGTTCTTCTACAAGCTTAGGCTCTACCAGCCACGGTCCTGCGGGTCCACTGCTTGATTAAAGAGCTGCTGTAGATCGCTCTTGGTTGTCCTATTTATTTGAAGCCTAGCTGCCCACCTAAGACTAGTGCTTTGCTAGGGGTTCTAACTACTTATTGCTAAGCAGCTAGAGCGAATGTTGAACGTGATTCAGCATTTATATTTTTTGCTCGATCTAAGAGTTACGAGCGTCTCTGCTTGCTTCACCGACTTCAGTTTCACTGTCGAAACCAGTCAGGCCCTTGTATTTAGTTATATGTGTTGCGCTGACCATCCTGGATTCGAACCAGGAACCTTAGAGTTAACAGCTCTCTGCTCTGCCGTTGAGCTAATGGTCAATGAGGACGCCACCTCAAGGGTGACGTCCGACCCTATTGCTAGGGATTTTTCTGCCCAGCGCTGGAACAGGGTGTGCCAAGCCACTTATAACGAATTGACGGCTAGAGGATAGTTATAAGCTACCTTCTGCATTCAGCGAGTTTGGACACCCTACATACGTAGGAGCCGCACCGCCTAATTATTATACCTTATTTACCAGAAACTAGACGACGCTTCTCCGGGTCCCAGACCTTTGGGCGCTTCTTTGAAGCCTTTCCGTTCTTGCGGTCAGTAGTTGTCTTCTGAGGAGCCGGAGCTCCGCCACCCTTGCCTTTTGCCATGATTTCCTTTCGTTGATAGTCACATCCTACATAAAAACAAATGCCCCCGCAAGCGGAGGCATTTATTTTTAAAGGACGATTAGTCTACTTTTTTGTTACGAGCTACTTCAGCCTCAGCCGAGCTTGCAAATGCAACATCAATTTCTTCGTCAGAAAGGCTACCGTCAACAACGTAAGCACGAGCTAGAGACTCGGCTACCTCCATTACACCAACGAACGCAGCTACAAGAGCAGATTGCCAGAGTTCAACTCCAGCGATAGATCCAGCGGCCAAAACACCGCTAACCTTTAGGATCACAAGAGCAATAGTGCGCTTGAAGATCTTTTTTGCGATTTCCATATTTTCTCCCAAGAGTAGGTTGATTAGACACCCTCTCCCGGCAGTTATATTTTACCACACCTATTTAGATGTGCTTGGCCTCAGGAATCCTCATACGAACAGGCATTCCTCGGCGCAACTTGCGACGCTCCTGTTCGGTAAACCCACCCCAAATCCCCTGGGTATCCTCATTTTTGAGAGCATATTCTAAACATCGAAGCTTATAGGGGCAGTCACGGCAGGTCATTTTAGCCTCACGCTCCATCGGATATGCCGACCTGTTAGGCATCAGATTTCCGTCGGGGCGTTCTTCTGGAAAAAATGCATCAGGATCACTCTCAGCACAGGGGGCTGTTCCAAACTCCTCAAAATCAGGATAGTCTGCTGGAAGAATGGATCCTAAGAACATATGTAGTTACCCTCGTTTTGCGCTGAATCCGGTCCCTTTAAAAGTGATCGGAGGTGTTCCAAATACACGTATCAGTCTACCTGGACAGTCTGGTTTAACGCAAGTCGAGCGAGTAGCTTCTTCGCTCATTCCGCGAATTTCTTTGTACGTGTGTTCGCTATTTTCAGAGCACTTGTATTCATATGTTGGCATAGTTATATCTTACAAAAGAAAAACCACCCCGAAGGGTGGTCTTCTTTAGTTGTCTTTACCGCAAGGGCAAGATCCGCCGCATTTGCAGTCGTCCATAACTCCTCCTTAAAAGTCCCAGTCATCATCAGTTGTTGATTCGTGCTTACCCATAACGTAGCTTGATCCCGACCCAGAGAAAAAGTCGTGGTTCTCGTCAGCGTTTGGCGATAGAGCTGCAAGAATTGCTGGGTTTACATCAGTCAGTTCTTTAGGGAACAGCGGATCAAAGCCTAGGTTCATCAAAGCTTTGTTCGCGTTGTAGTGCAAGAACTTCTTGACATCTTCGGTTAGACCCTTTTCATCGTAAAGATCCGCGGTGTACTTGATCTCGTTATCATAGAGTTCCATCAGCAAGTCATACGCATATGTCTTAAGTTCTTCTTGACGCTCAGGAGTGGACTCGTTGTAGGCAAGCTGGAACTTGTAGCCGATGTAGTAACCGTGAACGGCCTCATCGCGAATGATCAAACGAATCAAGTCAGCGGTGTTGGTTAGCTTTGCCCTAGAAGACCAGTACATCGGTAGGTAGAAACCAGAGTAGAACAGGAAGGACTCCAGAAGGGTGGAGGCAACCTTGCGCTTTAGTGGATCCTCACCGTTGTAGTAGCTGAGAATAATTTCAGCCTTCTTCTGGAGATAAGGGTTCTCCTCTGACCAGCGGAACACCTCGTCAATATCTGCAGTAGAGCAGAGAGTCGAGAACACACTCGAGTAACTCTTAGCGTGAACCGATTCCATGAACGCGATGTTCGTGATCACTGCCTCTTCGTGCTGGGTGCGAGCATCAGGAAGGATGCTCATAGAGCCAACTGTGCCTTGGATAGTATCCAGCATTGTCAACCCAGTAAACACTCGCATGGTAAGCAGTTTCTCCTCTGGAGTTAGAGTTCCCCATGACTGAATGTCATTAGAGATAGCAACCTTCTCTGGAAGCCAGAAGTTAGCAGTAAGGCGGTTCCAGACCTCTAGATCAATAGGGTCTTCCACCTTGTTCCAGTTAACAGGACGTGAAATCATTTCTTGCCTTTCTTATAGCATGCAGCTAACACATTGTTCCACATCAGTTCCGTCTAGCGCAAGCTGACGAATACGGATGTAGTAAATGGTCTTGATGCCCTTTTTCCATGCGTAAATCTGTGCACGGTTAACATCGCGGGTGGTTGCTGTGTCTTTGAAGAACAGGGTTAGCGATAGACCCTGGTCAACGTGCTGGGTTGCAGCGGCGTAGGTGTCAATGATCTTCTCCGGGCCGATTTCATAAGCATCGTCAAAGTACTCGAGGTTATCATCAGCCAAGAACGGAGCTGGGTAGTAAACGCGACCAAGCTTTCCTTCCTTGCGAGTTTCGATCTTTGACGCAATCGGGTGAATCGAGCTGGTTGAGTTGTTGATGTACGAAATTGAACCGGTTGGTGGCACAGCCTGAAGGTTCTGGTTGTAGATACCATAAGTCTGTACAGACTTCTTCAACTTCTTCCAGTCATCCTGAGTGGGGATCTCGATACCAGCATCTGCAAAAATCTTTGCGACCTTGTTGGTAGCAGGCTTCCACTCCTGAGTCAGATACTTCTCAAAGAACTCACCGCTAGAGTATTTTGACTCATAGAACCCGTGGAAGACTTCGTTACGCTCCTTGGCAATCTTGTTAGATGCCTTCAACGCGTGGAACAAAACGGTGTAGAAGTAGATGTTTGTGAAATCCAAACCTTCTTCTGAACCGTAGTGGATCTTCTCGCGTCCAAGATAACCGTGCAGGTTCATCTGTCCCAGACCAATTGCGTGGGCACGCTTGTTACCCTCGGCAATAGAAGGCACTGAGTCGATGTAGCTTAGATCAGAAACTGCAGTAAGAGCGCGAATCGAAGTTTCGATGGTCTGAGCAAACTTACCGCCGTCCATTACTTTGGCAATGTTCAGCGAGCCTAGGTTACAGCTAATATCGCTACCAATGATGTTATAGCCAAGATCTGCTTTATAAGTAGACGGGGTGTTTACCTGAAGAATCTCAGAGCAGAGGTTCGACATGTTGATGCGACCAGCTACAGGGTTGGAGTTGTTTACGGTATCCTCGTACATGATGTACGGATAGCCCGACTCAAACTGAAGCTCTGCAATGCGCTCGAACAAAACACGAGCCTTGATCTTGGTCTTCTTGATGCGCGCATCGTCAACCATCTCTTGATACTTCTCAGTAACCGAGATGTCGCCGAATGGAACGCCGTAAACCTTCTCAACATCGTATGGAGAGAACAGATACATGTCGTCACCACTTTTAGCAAGCTCGAGCGTTACGTCTGGAATAACAACACCAATAGAAAGGGTCTTGATGCGAATCTTCTCGTCAGCGTTCTCGCGCTTGGTGTCAAGAAACTTTAGAATGTCTGGGTGGTGGGCGTTTAGGTAAACCGCACCTGCACCTTGGCGAGCACCAAGCTGATTGGCGTAGCTGAACGAGTCTTCGAGAAGCTTCATTACAGGAATTACGCCTGAAGACTGACCCTCGATCTTTTTAATAGGAGCTCCAGCCTCGCGCAAGTTGCTGAGGTTTAGTGCGACACCGCCACCGCGCTTTGAAAGCTGCAGGGCTGAGTTGATACCGCGGGCAATCGACTCCATGTTGTCTTCGATGCGAAGCAGGAAACAGGATACGAACTCTCCGCGCTGCTTCTTACCAGCGTTCAAGAAAGTTGGAGTTGCTGGCTGGAAACGACCGGTAATGATCTCTTCTACGAGCTTCATTGCCATTTCACGGTCCCCTCGAGCAAGAGTAAGTGCGTTCATTACAACTCGGTCTTCGAAACGCTCTAGGTACCGCTCACCATCAAAAGTCTTGAGGGCATACGAGCTGAAGAACTTGTAAGCACCCATGAAAGCTTCAAAGCGATACTTGAAAGAGTATGCATACTTAAAGACATCCTTCACGTACTCCGGGTCATACTGATCTAGCACTTCCTTCTCGTAATAGTCGTTGTCAACCAAGTAGCCGAGCTTTTCCTCTAAGCTGTGGAAGAAGACAGTGTTCTGGTTTACGTGATCTAGGAAGTAGGCGCGAGCAGCTTCTTTGTCTTTGTGGAGCTGTAATTTACCATCAGCATCCCACAGATTGATCATTGCATTTAGTTCGTGGTAGCTATATTTGTTGTCCACAGCTGGCTCAGCCTCTCTTTTACTTGAATAACATCGTCTGGTGTGCCAGTTATTTCTACTCGATACAGTAATGGCGCACCAGTTTTTACTGCAACGATTTCCGCAGCTTTGCAGTAGTGGACACCAAAGTTAGTGTTACCCGTACCAACGATACCGCGGAGCAAGTTTCTATTTTGCTCAATGTTCAAAAATTTTACGACTGACTTAGGTACAGTCCTACCCTCAGCTCCCCCACCATAAGACGGGACCACTAAGACAAAGTCTTTTTCAACAACCAAGGGGGACTTGTCATCCCACTTGATCGGGATTCTTGTGTTAGAAAAACCTAGTTTCTCTACAAATCGCTTGGTGTTTTCGGACACGTTCGAAAAATAAACGATGTCAAACACATCTGCCCCTTCTATACGGTAAGGGCGTTTAGCTTATCAGGTCGAAACCCACTCCAGTGCTCTTCACCAGCAATAACAACTGGAGCTGCTTGGTATCCAAGCGCACGAACACGAGCCATAGCTGATTCATCTTGGCTAAGGTCTACAGTCTCAAACGGCACGTCATTCTTTGCTAAGAATTTCTTGGTGCTTTCACACTGAACGCATGACGGGAGAGTGTAGACAGTTACCATTTTGAACCTTCCAAGGGTGATAGATAAGCCAAATCCTGACGTCTAAACTTGAGTTAGACCCGAGAACCGGGGTTTCGTCAGGAGCTGGAATACCAGTATAAGACAATTTCTTCTGACTGATTTTAGTCCGCTGAATAGAATAACGCGTCCATGATTTCAACGCAAATCGGGCACTTGCGAAGTTTTTCCGGGTCGCGAGAAGGTACAAAAATTTTTCCACAGATGGCTTGAATTGGAGTTCCTAATACATAACCCTCGGTAACAGAAACAGATTCAGCGTAATGCGCTAGCTTCTCATTCCCGTCTTCATCAAACTCTACGGTTACGTCAGTGGACTCTAATGTTTCAGTGCTCACAGTCAAACCTTCTTTAACATAGCTAGAACTTTGCTTAGTTTAATTTTGCCTAAGTATGAAGCAACATCTTTATAGCCATACGAAACAATCACATCATCTTTGTCTACAACCAGTCCAGCTGCAAACTCAATACGTGCGTCGGACAATTTAAATGTATCAGACAAGGCACATAGCTTACCGTTTAGATCGTACTTTGCAAATCTATGTAAATAGTGACGAACTTTAACATTTTTATATCCAAAGTAGCGAGGTATATACATATACACCAGTTTGACGACGGCTTCATGAATTATTGCCAAGTAGCCCCCTTCAATGGGCCAGAGCTGACTTCCACCCCTTACGTGTCTAACCGATTCCGAAGCTTCTCGAACTTTTACTGGGCCAACGCCATCTTTGTAGACGGCAATTGGATTATAAATGTAGTCAAACTTGTCAGATTTGGTCACTGGAGCCATCCAGTTCTTTTCTACATCATAAAGAGGGCCATCTTCATATATTTTCACAAGCTTGGCTTTTAGCCCTTCGAGACGGAATCTAGCGATCCTGGGCAGAGGCACAGAGGGCTCCTTAAGCCCCGCGGTAATTTCCCAAGCCCCATCCACCCAGTACAAGCGCCCATCTTCGGCACCTCGAGTAAATATAAGCCCAGCGTCTGAAAAATCAATTTTTTCCAAGGAGCTTATTTGCCAATCAGCGCCTAAAGTACCGAGCCACATATTGCTTTTTACAGTAGGGCCGTCGGTCATTTTGGCATCAGTAGTCGTAGGATCTAAAAAATAATTACTAGACCGGAAAAGAACCTTGTAACCCTCCTCTGGAGAGTAAGCAATAGAAGGATTGAAGGCAGACCAGCGATGATCAGCGGGATCAGCAAGTCTTAGGATGCGCCAAGTCTCTCCCCCAAAATCTTCAAACCCAATTTGCTTCATTTCATAATTATAGTTTGATTTTAAAAACCCTCAAAAACACAAGATGTAGTGGTCTTCTATAGAAAAAACACTAAATGTACGCAGAATTTCAACATCTTACCACAAAATAAATGAGGTACAATAATAGTGTCTTGTATTTAGCCGAAAGCCCGCCATGAGCACCCCTGCTGGTCTTTATAACATAGTAGCCAACCAAGGCTCTACGTTTTCCCGCACTATCGTGTGGCGTGATCCAGCTAAAAAGCCAATTCTTATGGAGGGCTACAAAGCCAGAATGCAAGTCAGAAAAGCAACTGATAGTTCAACTGTAGTTTTAGAGCTAACTACCGAAAACGGCAGAATCTCTCTACACAGAACTAACGGCCAAATAACCCTTCTGGTTTCGGATGAAATCATGGCTGCAATTCCAGAAGACAAATATGTATATGACCTAGAGCTAATAGCGCCAACTAGCGATTTATATATTTACAAATTAATACAAGGCAATTTTGTAGTTAGGTCGGAGGTGACTAGGTAATGGCTGGAGACATTCCAAGCAGCATTACTACTGGGCGCTACGTTAGGCAAATCGTAGTTACCGCACCTGGTCCGCAAGGTCCGGCAGGTATTGACGGTACTCAGAACTCTGATATACCAGATTTAGTTGCATACACGCACAACCAGAACGCAACGTCTAACTCGTGGACAATCGTCCACAACCTAAACTTCTACCCCAACGTAACGGTATTCGATAGCGGGGGATCAATGGTAGAAGGCGCAGTAACTCACAGCGACGAAACAACCCTAACCATTGATTTTTCAGCCTCGATATCTGGAAAAGCTCATCTCTCATAAGGAACCTTAAATGTCACGTCAATTCCTAACGGGGCTCAATCTTAATAAGAATGAGCTTCTAAATGCAAGAATCCAAAACCTATCAACTGCACCGTCAAACCCAGTAGCGGGTCAGATATACTACAACACTAGCGACAACACCCTTCGCTACTGGAACGGCACTGCTTGGCTAACTTTGGCTCAAGGTGGCAGCGTTGACATTGCAATTGCTAACGCAATTAACGCACTAGACACCGATGATATCGAAGAAGGCAGTAGTAATCTTTATTACACCACTGCACGTGCAAAAACTGATGCCGCAGCTCTTCTAACAAGTGCAACACTAACTAACATCACCATTACTGGTAACGGCTCGGGCCTAACCATCACCGCGGAAAACGGTGTTGCAGATTCTGATACCGATGATCTTACCGAGGGCACTACCAATCTCTACTACACCGATGCACGTGTAGATAGCCACTTAAGCGGCGGAGACGGTATCACCTACTCGTCTGGTGCTATTTCAGCGGACCTAA
>JACCDM011757796.1_pt1 | contig 12775 bp, 10 predicted proteins | sample 7445851 | NCBI WGS metagenome assembly JACCDM01 (sample SAMN15323438, study PRJNA562643) | freshwater metagenome | isolation source: river surface water | place: USA:Blue River Watershed | collected 2017-08-16
CTGAACGGTGCTCAGTGTAAAAAGCCCCCAGTTCAGCAACTGTCCATACGCTTAGTGCCACTTTATTAATCCTTCATTAACCGGTTTTATCCTGCAGAGCCAGCCGTCGCTGCCTCTATCCGCTACTACGTATCCCAGTCTAGTTTGTAGCGGGAAGGAGACAAAACGGACAATTTGTCCATTTTGGCTAAACCGGTTTTGAGTTGAAAGTGGGGATCAATGACTCGAGTTCGCGAAAAGTACCCTCGGCGATAATCTCACCTTTTTCTAGATAGAAAATCCTGTCTGAATTCGCAATAGTGGTTAGGCGATGGGCAATCATTACTACCGTAACTGACCCTTTGAGAGACTGAATTGACTGAGAAATACTTAACTCAGTCTCATTGTCTAGAGCGCTTGTGGCCTCGTCGAGAATCAAAATTCTTGGATTGCTTAAGAGGGCGCGTGCAATGCCTATACGTTGTTTTTGGCCCCCGCTAAAATTACTGCCTCGATCGTTAACCTGCGTGTCAAGACCTTCGGGTAATTCTCGAACAAAAGTGTCTAGTTGCGCCAAACTTAGAGCTTTCCAAATTTCGGAGTCACCCACTTCGTTTGCCTCAAAACCTAGAGCTACATTTTCACGCAAACTTCCCTGGATAACAGAGTGATTTTGAGACACATATGCCACCTCACCTGGCCATTTTTTAAAAGTATTTTTAGGTGGAAGGCCAGAAATTCGCACTGATCCTGAATCTTGTTCAATCAATCCAAGCAAGACAGCCACAAGAGTGGTCTTGCCAGCTCCAGAAGGACCTACAAACGCGACAGTTTCTCCCGGAAGAATCGAGAAATTTAGGTTTCGTAGTGTTGGCTCAACCTGGCCAGGGTAAGTGAAATACAACCCCTCAACTTCAAGTGTTGCTTTGAATTCAGTATTGTCCATATCTGAACGATTGTTATCTTGATCTTGCCCTACCCTGCTCTCAAATAATTGAATTTGACTCATTAAATCAAAAGTTGAAGCTCCTGCAGAAAGTTGTGATCTGATTTGAACTGAGCCTTGTTGAATTCTAAGTACTGCAGGAGCAATCCTCGTACTTGCAGCCAAGAATACAGACAAAACTCCCACTGCGCGCGATGCATCAGATCCTACAAACTGGATAGCGCTCATGAGAAGGAACGCTAAAACCACAGTAACCTCAATTACATACTTGCTTACATTCGGCATGAAGTTCATTTCGGCCATTACATCAGACAAATTGATTCTTGATGTCTGAATTTTCTTTGCAAAGAAGTTCATGCGATTTGCTACGGAAATTTCACGGTATAAAGTAATACTTTGGTCTAGAAGACTATTGCTCTCAATATTAAGCTGAGTTAATTCCTTGCCGAGGCGCTTTGCTCGGTATGCCATTTGCCTGTACAGAATAAATGCTACTGCTCCAAAAATACACAAAGTTGTTAGAGCTAACGTTGAATTAACTATGAATAGCCCAACCAAAAGTATTATCAGCAAAAAAGTATCTGTAACCAGCACTACAGATGCACCAAGTACGCCAATCGAAATAGCTGAAACACCATAAGTTAGTAAGTGAATATTCTCCTGGACGCTCCGTTGCTGAACAAAAATTAAATTGGTTTTAAGTAAGCGAGCAGTGAGCCGACTTGAAATTTGAGCCGACTTATAACTAAGATAGAAACTAACACGTCGGAGTAGAAACATCGACAACAATGTTTTTACAACAAAAAAGGCTGAAGCAATTAAACCAACAATCAGACTTTGCAACTGGAGAGATAGCTCAGAGATTTGCATGAATGAAAGAACTGCTAGAACTCTGTCGCCAATAGGACTCGTGCCAATACCTGAGACGGCGAGCGCGCCTAAGACACCAATAAGTCCAATGCCTACTAAATCCAAAATACTTAGAAAAACTTGAATGAGGGTTATAAGCCCTAGTTTGCGCCTGTCAGACCGATCTAGCATTGCATAAGACAATTTCCAATTTGCCCATTGAGAATTAATCCTCTTCATAGGGGCTCCCCTGTCTCGCGATATTTATCAGTTTCCTGGCTCTAGCATCGTATGTAAAGGGGTCTGACCAACTCATTAAATTCGCTCTACGTATCTTTGATTGCATTGGCGATTCAGAGAATAGAGTTCTTAATGCTTCGAATAGAGATTCCCTTTGGTCGACCGAATACCATTCAATGGATTCCTCAGGAAGAATTTCACGCAATCCAGGCAAACTACTACAAAGTATTGGAATCCCCATTGAGGCCAACTCTACCGCTTTAATCGGGAAGCGTTCATTATGATACGGCAGGTTTGGGTAAGGAATTATCCCTATTTGGTACTCTCCAATAATTCGTGGAAGTTCGCCGTGAGGTACATGTTTTCTGAAGATAAGTTCAAAATTGATTGGGGTAACTTCCTTTTCAATTGAATTCTGTTCTTCCTCACTTACCCCGATAATTCCAACCAATGTGTCAATTGGAATATCTGGCATAGAGTCCAGATCTGACAGAAATCTAATGATGCCATTGTCGTAACCACTACTCTTTAATTTCCCATAATACAAAATACTATTTTTAAACTTAGGATAATTGCTTGCAAATTCTTTAAAATGATTTGGCGCAGCCATTGGTAGCAAATGAATTTGTGATGTATGAAAACGCCCTTTCATTTTCTTCGCTAAGTATGGGGAAATCGTCGCCAATTCAGCATTGCCAAATCGAAGACAAAGTTTTACACCTTGCAATTGCAGTTTATTAGGAATATGGTGTAATTCTAAAAGAATTTTTGTACTAGGTGAAATAATTCGAACTAATACAAAAAGTGGCGTCTCTCTTATGACTATCAAATCAAATGCTCGGCTTCTTAGTCGACGACCAATCGCGAGTGCAACGAATATTGTGTGAATCGCATATGTTAGTAACCTAATGCTTCTTAAGCTAGATTTTTGCCCCGTACCAAAGACTTTGTAATATTTATTGCCGAATTGAAATGGGGTGAAATTCTTTGATGAAGATTCCTTCTTACCAGGGGCCCATATCTCACAGGCGTTACTCAGCTTCTCTATTGCAAGTTGCGTTTGAGTCAAGGTCACCCCAAAAGCTTTATTGGTGGGAAAAAGTGAAGTGATCGCGTAGACTATTGTCAACATCTACTCAAGTCCCCTTAATTCCTCAATCACTCTTACAGCCAGTTTACTAATATCATGTCTACTTTCCGCGATTTTTGAGATTTCTAACCTTAGAGAATCTGCTTTATGTGGAGGTAATTCGTTTAGAAAATCAATAATTGAGATTTCCTCAGCATTGGCAGAATATTTGATCTGATCAAGTACAAAATTCATTCCAGACATTTCTAGGGTTTCTGAATTATCTGAAACGATGAAGCAGCCTGACAATGCGGCTTCTAGAGCTGCCTTATCCACCGATTTCGGTGTTCCGCTCACGAAAAATTTGCTTGTGGCAAGAACCTCCGGGATTGCGTCATATGGAAGATCCCCTCTGAGAATTAAATTCACGCCGTGAATGGTAGATATTGACTCTAGGTGCGATACGTATTCACTTGCACGGGACCCCGGACCAAATATCTCAAATTTTTTTTCGGGCGAGTTCGACTTTCCTAATTCTTTTATTCCGACTTCAAATCTCTTAATTGGTACGAGTCTTCCAACCGATATAACTTTCTTATCTCGGGCTTGATTTACTTTCCGCCACTTTGTAAACATTTTAGTTTGAATTCCATGACCCACGTAGATAGCATTCCCTGATTTGATGGGTAAGGTCGTGGGCGAGGTCGAAAAAATTAAATTTACAATATAGCTTGCTAATTTAAGTTCTCTGCTGGCATGCGAATGTGAGTACCATAAACCTTGAGGAATTCCTGCCGCTCGAATTACCCACCCAAGAACAATGACTGTCCTTGGAGACATATGATGGAAAACTATGAGTCTGTTTCTGTATCTAACTATAAATGGAATTTGTGAAAGCAAGACAAGAATTGCCATCATCCTATTCTTGAAACTCCCCCCTCCTATTTCTCTTACCGACACATTCTTTTCTAGAACATAACGTCCGACATGAGTGGAGAAAACTTTTGTTTGAGAAACCTGTTGAGAAAATTCATTAACCCAATCATGCCCTGAGGCCAGCACACGGCTATCTAAATCAAGCTCCAAATTGAAGAGAAGGAGAATGTCACGCTTCATTCAATAGCTTCCATTGACTGTACACAATTAGTGTCCAAAGCTTAACCATGCACCTGAAATCTCCTCTTTCAGGACTTGTTCTTAACCGCTCAAGTTGAGACCTTCTGAATCTTTCACTTTTCTCTAAAAATGAGAGAGATTCATCAATAAGTTTAGGGTTATTCCGAAGCCAATGTCCTATCGGACTGATAAATCCTGCCTTTTCTTTGGGAAAATCGAAGTCATTTAGTTCTTCAAAGTTGCTAGTTAATATCTCCCTCTTCATCTCTTTATATCTTTTCTGTTCCATTTGATGCTTCGCAGCCTGCATAAAGAAAGTATCCTGGAATGGACTGCGCGCCTCAATTGAATAACTCATGGAAACACGATCCAAGCGCCTATTTGATTCCATTGTAAGCCATGTCTGCAAGTCAAAATCCATAAAATTTGCAAGACCACTTCTGGAATTGTATTGAACTAGATTTGTTGTCAATCCAAGCAAGGTCTGAAAAACCTCCTTCTCCTTCATTCCAGGAATTAACTCCACCAGCTCGTTCGGACTGAACACCATCTGCCAAGGAATCCATTTGGCAAAATTAGAAGAATTTAATTGAGCGGAAATAAATTTAGCCAGGTGATTTGCATGATTATTAACAACGAAACTATCGAATGCCCTTGTAGATAAATTCAGTATGTTCGGAACTCTTGCAAATTGTTCATACCGTGAGTATCCACCTAATAACTCATCCGCGCCGTCACCTGTAAGCATGAGCCTGAGGTCATCTTTCTTGGCAGCTTCATAAACATTCATCATTGAGAGACCCGTTGAATTATTATTGGGCTCTTGGAGTGCTACCAAATACCTATTTAGCATCAGCGGAAGCTCTGAAGAATCAAAAATTTCAATCTCACGATGCTCAAAACCGAGTTTCTCACTTGTCCTTCTGGCAGCTTGTGCATCCAAGTTATACTTCGCTTTATCAGAATCTTTCCAAACTGCCGAATAGCTCCTTACCTGCACATCACTTTTACTAAGCAGAATCGCAATTAAGGTTGAGTCATACCCTCCAGAAAGTGAGATACCAACTTCGTAGTGTCCATGTATTCGACTTTTTACCGCAGACGATAAAGCCTCTGCCAAGATATTTTTTGAAAAGTATGCCTTATCTTCGATGGTCTTCGTGATGTTCAAGGCACTGACAGCCCCCAGTTTAGTTTTGAGTGTGTGCCCTGGTTGTAAAGACTTAACCTGATTGCGCATTGTGTTCGGATCCAAAACATATCCGAGTGTTAGATAGGAAATTAGAGAACCCTGATCTGACATTGCTTTTTTATCTAATTTCTGAAATGAAGTTTGAGACGATGAGAAATATAAATTATGATCATTAATTAAGTAATACAATGGTTTTTTTCCAAGATGATCTCTCCCTAATGTCAAGAGACCAGTAGGAGCATCAAAGTATGCGAAAGCATACATTCCATTGATTCGCTGGAGAAAAGTGCTTCCATATTTTCCTAGCCCTTTTAAGAGTACTTCGGTGTCACCCTGGGTTGCGAAAAAAACCCCTGATTGGATAAGTTCGTTTTTCAAGCTTTCAAAGTTATAAATTTCACCATTAAAAACAATCCATGAACCTGTTTCTTCATCCTTCAGCGGCTGATTGCTGCGGGGGTTGGGGTCTGTCATTGCTAGGCGAGTAGCACCCAGAATGAGTTGATTATTGATCTGTATTAATCCTTGGGAATCAGGTCCGCGGTGTTTCAGAGCGGAAAGTTCTTCTTTGGCCCAGGTTAAATCTGGACTACTTCCGATAACGCCGAGTATTCCACACACTCTCGAAGTATAGCCTCCTCAAGATGGACCATTTCCGAGAAGTCGCTTCCAGCTACTTGTCAGTAAATTGATGCTCTTTACATCCAACTCTTTAAAGAATTGTTGATAATCTTTTTGCGGTGTACTCATAAGTTCGTTTAGATCACGGATCATTTCCTCACCACTGGTTTTTGATGAGTAGATATAAAAATCGCCAGGCCCTACTTGTTTGCTTAAATCGAGTGCGCCATTGCTCGTGATGGCCGCAACTTTACACCCACAAATCAGCGCTTCCCTCATTGTCCTACCGTACGCTTCCGAAGGAGCAGTATTCACTAAAAGATCTATCTTCATATAAGCATCCAAAAGTGCCTGATTTTCTTGGAAACCTAGAAAACTGACTCGGTCCTTCGACACTATTGTCGAAATTGCCGCAAGGAATTCAGACCTATCGGGACCATCTCCGACTACCACAACTGTAAAATCTTTGTTATAGAAAAAGTAAGTCTCAATAAACTTGACGAATTCGGATAAGCCCCTCTCTTTCTGAATCCTACCTACAAATCCTATGGTTTTTACTTCTCTATTTGTTCTATTTCGCCGTGTTACCACCCCGTTGATATGTAATGGTACGGGTGCTATCAAAATATCATTTGTTCCAATCATAAATCTGTTCCTAAGATCTGCATACTGGGGCTCTGATACAAATCTTACTTGTTGTGAATTGCTCAAACTACACTTGAGAAGAATACGTTCGAGTTTTTCGTAGAAACCTCTGTTAATTTGACACGCAAAGTCACCGTGGAGTTGTAGTTGAATCGGAATTCTAACTCTGTGAGAAAAAAGGAAAACTATTTGTGATATTCGAGCATTCAAAAAAGATAACTTCGGATCTGATGCTACGAACAATATTTTCGTTATATCGAGTTGGCACGAGACTTGTATAATGCGAATCCAAAAAAGGAAGGTAGTTAGAGTCCTATAATTCGAATTTTTTATTTTCACTTTTGAGTAGTCACCGACTGGTTCTCCAGGGCTGTTGGTAATGACGATTATCTCTGCACTTTCCCCGAGCTTTGCAGATAGATTGGACGCGTATAATTGATGCCGAAGCATGACATCTTGATTCTGGGTATCAAAGTTCCCGCGTGGGTCAATAAATACAATGGTATACAACTTAATTACCCATAATCATTGACTGATACTTAGTAAGTATTTTTTCTAGACAATAGAAATCGTGAGCATCTTTTTTCGCCTGCACTCCGAGATTATTGCGTCTTCCAACCTCGATTTCCTTTATTGCGGCTATAATTGAAGACTCATTAACAACGGGTATTACTGTTCCATTAATCCCATCCTTAATTACTTGAGCGTTACCAGGAGTGTTTGAAACCACTATTTGACAACCAACCATCATGGCTTCAAGAAGAGAAAAGGACATTCCTTCGTATTCTGATACAAGAACATATATCTTGGACTTCTGTAGAAGGCCCAAAACCAAGTCTGGGTTGATACTGCCAAAGAACGTAACTTGTGCATTGAGATTTCTAGCCAATACATATAGATTTGTATACTCGGGACCATCTCCTGCAATTGCCAACTTTAAATTACTGATTGCGCAGGCACGGATTACTAGTTCAAGTTTTTTCCAGGGAACCAATCTTGACACGCAAACAACATCAAATTCCTTCTGGACACTGACGTTCTCATCTATACATTGCGTTCCGTTTGCAATTACTGTTATTTCGCGATGGACCCCCCAAGCAATCATCAAATCTTGCAATTGATCGCTAGGGGTAATGATCTCCGAATAAGAATTCAAGGATGCGACTAGAAGTTTCCGTTGAAATCTCCACAGAATTTCAGATTTTCTAGGCATAAAGCCCGAAATAGGTATTTGACTTTTTTTCGCATTTTTATATCGCTCCCAAACTGGATCACCCACAATTTTTGCGATTGATTTTTTATTATAGAAAAAATTTGCTATAGCAGTTTCTACAAATAGTCCGTTTGAAAAAATCACATCTGCACTTTTTGCTTCCCGAATTAGACAGTAAGTCATTTTAGTAATTCGAATTAGCAAATGTGTCTTTCTAGAAATTTTTCTTATCTTGAAATATTCCATCTCCCTCGTACTTACTAATCCAGAGTCTGCCAGTGTTACAACCGTAACGGCACATTGAGCAGAGAGTTTTTCTGCCAACTTAGGAACAAAAGTGGCTGGGCCTCCGATATCGGGAGGATAAATCCCACTGACAAGTAAAACTCTCATTTCGACCATTTTTTGAATCTATCTATGACATTTGAATTAGAAACCCACAACCAAATTTTCTCTAGGCCGTCTTCGAGGGAAGTCTCAGGAACATAATTGATAAGTTTTCTTTGTAGTTCTGAGCTGGCAATAGTTAAGTTCACATCGGCGATATCTCGATCAAGTTCCTGAATCTTTAGTTTTTCTCCAACGAGACCCTCAATTACTCCGATCATTTCAATTAATGTCCTTGGGTGGCCACCACCTATATTCACCACATCCGAATGTCCAGTTTCTGTATTCTCAAGCTGCTGCTCCAATAAAATCAGAGACTTAATAGCGTCATCAATGTAGGTAAAATCTCTAGGGAGTCCTCCAGTTCCATAAAGTGGGAATGGAGTTGAATTGATTAGAGAGCCTAGAATCTTAAAGTACGCCATGTCTGGCCTGCCCATCTCACCGTACACAGTAAAGAATCGAATTCCTCGGGATCTCACATTAGACTCGGCAAGAAATCCAGTTGTTAAGACTTCATTTGCCAGTTTGGTGGCACCATAAAGACTTATCGGTTGAAGAGGACTGAAATTCTCATTGAAAGGCACCACGGGACAATTCCCATATACGCTTGAAGAAGAAGCAAAAATAAAATTTTTTGGTTCGTGGATACGGACTGCCGTCAAAACATTCATAAAACCAACCAAATTTGCATCCAAATATTTCTTGCTCTCAATTACAGGCAAACGAACACCAGCTTGTGCAGCCAAGTGAAAAACCGTGTCGAATTTGAACTTTTCAAAGAGACGAAATACTTCATTTTCATTTATTAAATTAATGTTAAAAAACGAAACATTCTTGTTTTTTTTGAGCTCTTCAGCTCGATATTCTTTAAGGTCAACTGAATAGTATTCATTTAATGAATCTACGACAACAACATGATGGTTCTGCTTTACAAGAGCCGAGGCAAGATGCGAACCGATAAATCCGGCACCCCCAGTCACAAGAATTACCTTACCCACGGTTACCCCTCAAATAGATTTTCTGTACTTCATTGGCCATTTTATATGAATCAAAAAATTTTAAACGCTCCTGGAGATATTCAACCAAAAAATCTAATTTTTGACTCGGCATTGTAAGTAGCATCTCCATTTTTTTTGCCAAATCCTCATAATCGCCGCATTTAAAAAGTAAGTCATAATCTCGACCAAGTACTTCAGGGATTGCAGAGATGTTACTGGCAAGCACGGGCAGTTGGGCATTCATGGCTTCAAGCAAAACCAGCCCAAATCCCTCATACTTACTGGAAAGAATAAAGGCGTCCATTAGATCTAAGAGGTTTTCGACATTGTCAGTTCTGCCAAACCATATGATTTCTTCTTGTAAACCCAAATCTAACCCATACCGAATAAGCTCTTCTCGCTTGTTTCCATCTCCAACGATAAGTAGTTTTAAACCTTTTCGAAATTCACTTGCCTTTGCAAAACCACGAAGTAAGGTTGGAATATCTTTTTGAGATACTAATCTGGAGATTGTTCCAAAAACAAAATCGGAGGGATGAATTCCGATTTTTCCCCTCATAGCTTCCGTTTTTGAATTTCCAGAAGCCGTAGAGTGCTGATTAAATCCGTAATACACTACAGATACTGATAACTTTCTTCTTATCTCCTTGCTTGATTTCAAGAACCTATCAACATCTTTCGAAATAGCAATTATTTGATTAGTTCTAATGGTTGTTAGTCTGCTTAAAAAGATTGACAAAATTCTGGGTCCGCTTGGGAAGAAAAGCTCTGAATTATGCCTAGTTGAAACAAGCACTTGACCAGGTAGCTTTAAAAGTGATGCAAAGATTTCTGCATGAGGTAAATGAGAATGAATTACCGAGGGCTTGTTTCGAAAATTTGACCACATAATCTTTGCAACTGTTTGAAGGCTTACAAAATGGGCCTTACTCCCTAGTCGCTTCAGGACTGGCCCTTGAATTTTGATTCCCAAATTCCGTAATTCTTCATTTAGCTCAGGCTTGCCTTTTATGTAGACTAAACTCACGTTATTATTCTTTATTTGCTCAGCTAGAAGGACTAGTAGCTGTTTCTCTGCGCCTCCTCGTTCTATTGTTGAAATAACGTGAAGTATTCTCACAAAGAAAGGACACTCTCAAAATATTTTATGGTCAATCCTAGACCGTGAATTAGGTCAACCTTGGGCTCCCAGTTCAATTCTTTTAAAGCTTTAGAAATATCTGGCTTGCGTTGTTTAGGATCATCCAAAGGGAGGTTTTCGAAGATAACTTCAGATTTTGAAGACGTCAATTCTTGAACTTTAGAAGCCAATTCCAACATTGTAAACTCATGTGGGTTACCAAGATTAATGGCTCCATTAAAACCATTTTTAGACTCTAGAACCTTTAAAATTCCATTTACCAAATCATCCACGTAGCAAAAAGATCTTGTCTGATCGCCTTTTCCATAGACAGTTATGTTTTCGCCCCTTAGCGCCTGAACGATAAAATTACTTACCACTCGGCCATCCGATAGAGCCATTTTAGGGCCGTAGGTATTAAAAATGCGTATAACTCTTGCATCAACTCCAGAATTTCGTTTGTAGTCGAAACAGAGGGTCTCTGCAGCCCTTTTCCCTTCGTCATAACAAGAGCGGATACCAGCTGGGTTTACATTTCCCCAGTACTCTTCATTTTGTGGGGAAATCTCAGGATCTCCATACACTTCACTTGTAGAGGCTTGCACAACTTTGGCGCGGTATTTTGTCGCCAACTTCAGCATATTTGACATTCCTAAAAAATTTGTTTCGATTGTTTTTACAGGATCTTTTTGGTAGTGGACCGGAGACGCGGGGCAAGCAAAATTTAAAATGGCGTCAATGGAAATATTTAGCGGTTCCCGGATATCGTGGTTCAGGAATTGAAAATTGCTATCTTGTAATTGTTGTTCCAGGTTATCCATGTTTCCAGTGGTTAAATCATCAACGCCTACGACTGAGTTTCCTCGTTTCAGTAGTTCGGCAGTCAAATGAGATCCCAGGAACCCAGCGGCTCCCGTTACTAATACTTTCATCTTTCTCCCTCACGACATGCAATCAATTCCCGTATCAGTTACCCGTAGGAAATAGGCAATTTTTCGATAAAACTACTTTCCGCCTCATCCCAGTTTCTGGCCCTAATTCCCTTCGGAGTGCCGAACTCCCTGAACCAATCTTTGGGGCAAACAATAGTCCCTGTTTGGTCTGAAAGTTTAGCAGCCCACCAAGAGAATGATGAGTTCGGAATAACAAAGTCTTTTGCGTGAGACAGCCCATAAATTAACTCGAGTGGGTGCAAATGCTGGCTCTCTTCAAAATAAGTGGCCTCAACTTTAATTTCTTGCATGAGATGAAAGGCATATCTCTTATCATCAGTAATTAGCATTACTTCTTTATCTCGATAATCTTTAATCTTTGAAAGAGCTCCAAGGTAGTACTCAGGACCCACAATGCCAATCGATTTTATATGTTTTGCGTAGTCGCCGGATCTAACATGCAAAATAATTGGGGCTTTTTCGGTAACGTAGGCTTGTAGTAATCCAGCGTTAACGGATAACTTAGACGGTTGAAAATCTTGGGGCGCCACGAAACCGTTATTGATGAGAAAGTCTACATACTTATTAGATTGGAAATATCCCGAGATGACACTCACGTTTTTTTTAGAATCAAGGCGGTCATCTTCACCAAAACTTGAATTTTGAATAATGGTTCTATTACTTATCCTGTTCCAAATTTTCGATAGTCCTCTGCGTTTGCCCTGGGGGGTTTCTAAATCATCCAGATTTAATAATGAATTTTTTTCGTCAAAAAAGCGCTTACTCTGAATTAACTTACAATCTGCTAAGTTAAATCCTTGGTGTTGATTCCCGTGAATTTCAGAAAAATCAAGAATGACATCAGCATCGTTATGCAGCGAATAGTAGAGTCCAGCGCACAATTGAAAAAGTTGATTTCCGACTCCACCACGAAGCAATACCTTAACCTTACTAATGTGACTCTCGCATTCCCATAACTTGATTATCTCATGAATCCAAGTTGAAGAACGGGAGGGAAACCTACAGTAATATACCCAAATGATTGAGGTGGATGTCCTAGTCCGGACGAATGGAGAGGGTTTATATCTGAGGGAGGCACTCGACTCAGTATTAGGACAAACTATGTTGCCTTTGATAAAGTGCCATGTTTCTGTATTCAACCCAAGTCTAGGTTTGATTGAGACTCTGCGAGATTACACCAGCAATCCCATATTCTGTTTTCACTGGATTTCTCAAGAGGGTTACGCCCATCCGTTAAACGAGATGATTGCATGTGCCAAGAGTGAGTTTGTGGCACTCTTGGATCATGATGATGTAATGAATGAGCGACGAATTGAAATTCAACTTGATTACATGAAACACAACCCTGAAATTGGTGCACTAGGCTCTGCAATTAACTTGATTGATGCTAACTCTAGAGTTATTGGCGAAAAGTACTATTCTAAATCTCCTGAGCATATTTCAA
>JACCDM011284226.1_pt1 | contig 12771 bp, 7 predicted proteins | sample 7445851 | NCBI WGS metagenome assembly JACCDM01 (sample SAMN15323438, study PRJNA562643) | freshwater metagenome | isolation source: river surface water | place: USA:Blue River Watershed | collected 2017-08-16
GGTTGGCTTAAGACCAATTAAATTGAAAAGCCCCCGCCGTAAAGCGGGAGCTTTTCATCCATTAGAATGGTATTATGATTCTATTGGTTGCTGGCTGGGGGTAAAAAACCCCGGCCTCTTATTTATGGACGACAATCCTTTGGGTGGACCGTTCGCCCGTTTCAGGGTACATCATTTTGATGCTGTAGATGCCTGACTGAGGCAGGTTCATCCTATAATTTGCATCAGTAATATTGTTTACCTGGTTGATCACACGACCTGACTGATCAAGCACTTGGATATTCATTTTCTTGCCATCATTGGTACGGCTGATGTTGATTGCGCCATTGGATGGGTTAGGGAATACATTCGAAACACTTTGTGCACTCAACTTTACAACACGCACCTCGCTGTAGGTCTTTTTGCCATCAAGGTCTTCCTGTACAAGGCGGTACAGGTTGGCTCCGTTCTTTGCTGTCACATCCTTGAAGCTGTAGGCAAGAGTAGACTGGCTGTTTCCACCTTCTGCCTTCGATGTAATGAATCCAAGAGACTGGAACTTACCGCTGCCTTCTTCCTGACGCTCGATGCTAAAACCCTTGTTCACGCTTTCAGAGGAAGTAACCCAGGCAAGAGAAACCTTGTTGTCTGTGGTTTGCTTGGCGGTGAAGGAAGAGAGGGTGACGGGGAGGGTTGAGGCGGCAGCTCCGGTACCTCTGACACTGAAGTTTCTATTCGCGAGAATACGGTCGCTTAAAGTACTTGGATTTCCTGAATTTGACACACCATAAAAACGAATAAAAAGAGTGGTATTTACAGGAAGATTAATTGTAGGAGTAAAACTTACAGTAACAGTTCCGCTAGCTGTATTAATTACTGGAGTTGAAGCACTTGTAAAGTCACTATTAGTGGAATAGGAAAGACGATAGATCCAAGAAGAACCAGCAACTTCTGCAAACGTTAATTGGATTCGATCAACAGTAAATGTTTTGCTTGAAGGAGTTGTAATTGAATATTGAAAATAGTCGTCAGTTTGGATAGTATTAGATTTATTCCAGCCAGTAGTTTGAACACCATTGGGTCCATAACTTGAGGGACCTAGTTCAGTCAAGCCAGGACCAACACTAACGTTTGCTGCAGTTACATTCGAACTAGAGGAAGCAGTCCCATCTGCAGTCAATGCCCAAGTAATTGTCTCTTGTTGGGCACTCACATTGATTTGTAAAAAAACAATCAAGAAAAAAACCAAAAATAATTTTGCAAAAGCTTTCATAATAAATTTCCTTAATGTGATGAAAAAGATGGTCATCATCGGAGATGTCAAGTGCCTGACATTGCTGTCAAGAAATGACGATAGGATTGGAGGAAATTCGAGAGGAAAGGATTTGGGTACGTATAAATACTTAATTGTAGTAAGTACTTCTTTGTAGGATTGAGTGTAAAACTAATAGTAGGTTTTTAAAAATGCAAGTTTGTAAGATAAATTTTTAAATTATTTTTTTATTAAACCTATATACAATTGACTATCAACTACTTAATAAGTAAATTAATTAAATTATTACGAACCCAAATTTTGATTGGTATCATCTACTACTAGTAGTTATTCTGCATTTAGGTTTTAACATTCAATGGTAACATTCACCCATTCAGGGTCAAATTTGGCATTGAATTTCTTGTAGAAATTGATGGCGGGTTCATTCCAATCCAGCACCTGCCAAGTAATGCGTTTGAAGCCTTTTTCCTTGGCTTCCTGGATCAATTGTTCGATGAGCATCCTGCCGATGCCCTTTCCCCTCATGGATGCTGTAACGATAATGTCTTCCAAATACATGGTCTGGCCTTTCCAGGTGGAATAGCGAATATAATATAGGGCGAAGGCGATGAGAGGGTTTGAGGAGGATGAGGGCTGTTCGACTTGAGTTGCTGAAGAGGCAACATCAGCTTCAACCACAAAAGCCCACCAGACTGGGTTTTCGCCGAATCCACTTTCCTCAAAATGCTTAGGATCCACCGTTACTTCCTGGGGAGCTTTTTCGTATTCTGCGAGTTCCCTGATCAGCTGTAACATCCCAGGACAATCTTCTTTTGTGGCCTTTCTAAGTTTCATGATTGATGTATATAAATGCAAATTATGGATTGATTGACCAAACATTTATAATCGAGTAACTCAAATTCCACGCCAGCCTTTAAGCATTTCACCCCTTCAGCGCCTGCTCAAAATCTGCAAGAATATCCTCAATATTCTCGATACCAACACTCAAGCGAATGAGTCCGTCTGTAATGCCGTATTCCAGCCTGTTTTCTCTGGGAACGGAGCTGTGAGACATGGAGGCGGGATGTGAGAGCAATGTATCGCAGGTACCCAGGGACACAGTCCTGGTGCACATTTGAAGCTTGTTCATGAATTTTACGCCGGCGTCAAATCCACCTTTCAATTCAAAACTCATCATGGCGCCCGGGTGTTTCATCTGTCTATTGGACACCTCAAAATCAGGATGCTCTGGTAGTCCGTTGTAATTCACTTTTGATATGGCAGGATGGGCATTCAAATACTCCGCTACTTTCATGCCGTTCTCACAATGGCGTTGCATTCTCACTTCCAATGTGCGCATTCCGTTGGTCAACAAAAACGCATCGAAGGCATTGCTGTTTCCACCCAACAAGCGATGGGTTTTGGTGGCCCTGGTATTCATGAATGCAATGTCAGTTCCCACCAATGCTCCACCAATGGCGGTTCCGTGTCCATTCAAAAATTTGGTGGTGGAATGGATCACAAAATCAATACCAAACTGGAAGGGTTGCTGCAAATAAGGTGTGGCAAATGTATTGTCGCAGGCAGTGAGTTTGCCATATTGTTTGGCCATCTTACCCAAGGCGGCAAGGTCTACACATTGCAATGTAGGGTTAGCGGGGGTTTCAAGATAAACCAACTTGATGGCCGGGTCTTCTTTTAAGCATTTTTCTGCCAATGAGAGATCTCGCAAATCAACAATGATGGCTTCAACCTCCAATGGTTCAAGCAAGGATTTCATGAAATCCTGTGTGCCGCTATAGAGTGAGTAATGCGTTAAAATTTTATCTCCTCGTTTGAGGGTGGCCATGAACAGGGAGCTGATGGCGGCCATACCCGAAGCGTGCAGAATGGCTTTTGCTTCCAAAGGCTTACCATCCACTTCAATACCATAGGTTTCCATGGCGGCAATCTTTTGTTCCGCTTCATTCATGGTGGGATTGCCCCAACGGGAATAAATGTATCCAGGCTCCTTGCCTGAAAACCTCCTCATCCCCTGCTCAGCCTCGTCGTACACATAAGTTGAAGAGGCATAGATGGGCGTGAGATGGGCATACATCGGGTCTTTGTCGTGACCGGCATGAATGGCGAGGGAGGAGAAGCCTTTGTATTGGTGGGACATATTATTGAAACAGTTGAAGGGCTTGAATGTTTAAATAAACCACTTCACCCAGGTGGCGCCCCAGGTGAATCCACCACCGAAGGCAGCGAGTACGATATTATCCCCTTTCTTCATCCTGTCCTGGTAGTCCCAAATGCAGAGTGGAATGGTGGCGGCAGTGGTGTTGCCATATCGCTGGATGTTCATCAACACTTTGTCATCAGACAAGCCCATGCGCTTGGCAGTGGCATCGATGATGCGCTTGTTGGCCTGGTGGGGCACAAGAAAGGCAATATCATCGGCACTGAGGTTGTTGCGCTGGATCAGTTCATAGCTCACATCTGCCATGCCTGTGACAGCAAATTTAAACACCGGTTGGCCGTCCTGGAACATATAGTGCATCTTGTTGGCAATGGTTTCAGCAGAAGGAGGGTTGAGCGATCCACCACCTTTCATGTTGAGGTATTTTCCACCGCTTCCATCGCTTTTCAAAATGCTGTCCAGCACCCCGTATCCATCTGTGTTGGGTTCGAGCAACACTGCACCGGCACCATCTCCAAACAAAATACAAGTAGTCCTGTCAGTATAGTCTGTGATGGAGCTCATCTTATCTGCACCTACTACCACAACTTTCTTGTAACGTCCACTTTCAACAAGGGCGGCACCAGTTGTAAGGCTGTACAAAAAGCCCGAACAAGCGGCCAGCACGTCAAATCCCCAGGCATTCTTGATGCCCAACTTGTCACAGGCAACATTAGCAGTATTGGGGAAAAACATATCAGGTGTGATGGTGGCCACAATCATGCAATCAATCTCGTTGGGATCAATACCCCTTCTCTTACAAAGATCCTGCACAGCAGGCACCACCAGGTCTGAGGTTGCAAGGCCTTCACCACGGAGGATATGCCTCTCCTCTATTCCTGTTCTTGTCTTGATCCACTCATCGTTGGTATCCACCATTTTTTCAAAGTCGGCGTTGGTCAGTACATCCTTCGGCACGAATCCGCCAACTGCCGTAATTGCTGCTGTGATTTTTTGCATGTAGTTGTTTTGGAGCACAAAATTAAGAAAATAAAGAACGTTAGGCGCCACCGACTTGACAATGGTCATTTGTTTGGACCATGTTGTCAAGGGTATGCTAAAGCGCCTGCCTCTTGCACCTCTTCTGAACGGTTTTTACTAACTTTACGGCATCATGATAGCAAGCCTGACAGGTTCATTTGTTCTTAAGACACCATCTTACATTCATATTGATGTACATGGTGTCGGATATGAGGTGCAGATCAGCCTGAATACCTATTCCAAGATTCAGGATTTAAAGGAAGGAACCCTGATGACCCACCTGCAAATAAAGGAAGATGGTCATACCCTGTTCGGGTTTGCCGAACAGGCAGAAAAAGAGCTTTTTGTGCAACTGATCAATGTGAACGGCGTGGGTGCCTCCACTGCCAGGATGATGCTTTCTTCCATGCAACCAGCAGAGTTGAGGTCGGCCATTGCTTCAGGGAATACTGGTGCTTTGGAAAAGATCAAAGGGATTGGCAGGAAATCGGCAGAGAGACTCATCCTTGAACTTCGCGAAAAAATGGTAAAAGCAGGTGTAGAAAGCACTGCATCAGGCTTTGTACGCAATAGTTTGGAAAATGATGCGTTAAATGCACTGATGGCACTTGGGATTCAAAGAAATACCGCAGAAGCTGCCCTCAAAAAGACAAGAGCCAATTCCCCTGAAGACAATGTGCTGGAATCAATCATCAAAAAATCACTTCAGTTCATCTGACCTGCGGTAAAAAGACCATTCCCATTTGAAAAAGTTGTCCCTTAAGATAACATTGTTGGCTACCCTGCTGTATGCTCACCAAACGGTGGATGCAAAGGCCAATGGGCATGTAAGCTTTTTATTCGTTCAACAAGATACCATTCCCAAAAAAGATACCCTTCGCTATCCACTGCAAGATCGAAGAGGAGATAAACTGACACAAAAGAACAAGAATCCATTTGACCTCAGGGATCCATCCAATTTCAGTGATTCAATTGTCTATGATCCGAAGACCAAGGAATATTATATCGTTGAAAAAGTAGGTGGCAAATATTTCAGGAAACCGACTTCCCTGAGTTTCGATGAATACATGCGGATCCAGTCGAGAAAAGCAGAGAGTGATTATTTCCAGAAGCGTGCCAATACTTCAAGCCTCTTGAACAGGAAGCTGGTCAAGCCAAAATTGAATATGGGAGAAGACCTCTTCAACCGTTTGTTTGGAACAGGCAAGATAGACATCAAACCCCAGGGCGAGGTAAACATCACTGCCGGTTATCAGGGACAGAACATCAAAAACCCTACCCTGCCTGAGCGGGCCAGAAAAAATGGTGGCCTTGATTTTGACATGGCCGCCAACCTGAATGTGATCGGCAATATCGGAGACAAGATGAAGTTTCCAATCAGTTACAACACACTATCAACCTTTGATTTCGAAAACCAGCTCAAACTGGATTACTCAGGTGGTGCTGAAGATATTTTTAAAAAAATTGAAGTAGGCAATACTTCATTTGCTTCAAAAGGAACTTTGATTCCCGGGGCGCAACAGCTGTTTGGTATTAAAACACAGATGCAGTTTGGTAAACTCTGGCTTTCTACTGTGTTTGCCAGCCAGCGTTCACAAAGGCAATCTGCCGGATTCAAGGGAGGCTCAAGCAGCACACCCTTTGAATTCAAAGCCGATGAATACGAAGAGAACAGGCACTTCATGCTGGCACAGCATTTCAGGAGGGATTACAACAAGGCAATGAAAAACCTGCCGGTGATCAACTCACAAGTGCAATTGCTGCGCCTTGAAGTGTGGGTAACCAACAGGAGTGGTGCCACGGCCAATGCACGCGATGTAGTTGGTCTGATGGACCTTGGAGAAGACAAGCCCTTTCAACAACCACCTGTCATCAATCCCAGGCCAGGCCTGACCCTCCCCTCCAACGGAACCAATGACCTGTACACCAAGATCATCAATAACCCTGGCAGCAGAAACCCAGCGCAGATTGTAAGCTACCTTAACAGTATCGGTCTGCAGCCTGTCCGCGATTTTGAAAAAACATTTGCCAGAAAACTCGATACCACTCAATATTATTTCAACAGACAATTGGGTTTTATCTCTCTGAATGTTACCCTTCAGCCTGATGAGGTTTTGGGCGTTGCCTATCAATACACCGTGAATGGAAAAGTATACCAGGTGGGTGAGTTTGCACAAGACATCCCTGTAGATTCAACCAGTGGTGTGCAAAAAATTCTTTTCCTGAAATTGTTGAAGGCAACTTCACAAAGAACCTCCCTGCCCATTTGGGACCTGATGATGAAAAACATCTATCCCGTAGGATCCGGTCAATTGGAAAGGCAGGATTTTCAGTTCAACGTATTGTACCAAGAACCTGGTGCAGGAGAAAAGCGATACCTACCGGTTGGAGACCAGGCTGGTGTTCCGTTGCTGACCCTGATGAACCTGGACCGTTTGAACAACCAGAACGATCCTCAACCCGATGGGGTATTTGATTTCGTTGAAGGTTATACGGTAAACTCCTACCAAAGCCGGGTCATTTTTCCTGTGCTTGAGCCCTTTGGGCATGACCTGGATTACGCATTCACCACCGACCCAACCCTGCGGGAAAAATTCCTTTTCTATCCCCTGTACGACACCATCAAGGCGATTGCGCAAACCTATGCCAACCTCAACCGCTTCCTGATCAGGGGTAGCTCAAAATCATCCGGAGGTGCGAGTGGCGAAATATCGCTGAACGCGTTCAACATCCCACCAGGATCTGTAACAGTAACGGCAGGAGGACAAACCTTACAAGAGAACATTGACTATACCATTGATTACATGTCTGGCACCCTGCGCATCATCAACAGTGCCATCAAAAGCTCCGGACTGCCCGTCAATGTTCAGTTTGAAAACAATGCAACATTTGGTGTGCAACAAAGAACATTCATGGGGCTGAGATGGGATTATCTTTTCAATGATAAACTTTCCATCGGTGGAACATCGGTAAGGTTGAGTGAAAGGCCTTTTTTTACCAAGATGGAATACGGCTCCGATCCGATCCGCAACAGCATGACAGGCATCGACATGGCCTACAACAGTGAGCTGCCCAGGCTGAACAAATGGTTGAGCAAACTCCCTTTTTATGAGGCCAATGGAACATCCACCATCAGTGCTTCGGCCGAAGCCGCAAAAATGACGCCCGGCCATGCCCCACAAATTGGCAAGGGCGGTGATGGATTGATTTACCTGGATGATTTCGAAGGAACCAAATCCAGCATTGATCTTCGTTTCCCAATCGTTGGATGGACACTGGCCTCTACTCCATTTGGAGCAACAGACCGTTTTGGCAATACCATGTTTCCTGAGGCGAATTCATATGACAACCTCGATTACGGAAAGAACAGGGCCAAACTGGCATGGTACAATATTGAGCCCATTCTTCAGGAAAAAAGAAACTCAAACAACCCTATCAGGAATGACTTGGCTCAACTCTCTGACCCTCGCGTAAGAAGTGTTGGGCAACAGGAGATTTTCCCAAGAAGGACGCCTGATTTTGGTCAAAGCCAGATGGTCACCTTTGACCTTGCCTACTATCCGAAAGAAAGAGGGCCCTACAACTACGATGCCCAGAACATTGAAAACACTGGCCTGCTCAGGAATCCCAACAAGCGCTGGGGCGGTATCATGCGGGGCATTGATCAAACCGATTTCGAAACGGCCAACGTTGAGTTTGTCGAGTTCTGGGTACTGGATCCTTTCATCAAGGGCACGAATCCTACAGGTGGATCGCTTTACCTGAACCTGGGAAATATTTCAGAAGATATCCTGAAAGACTCCAGAAGGTTTTACGAAAATGGTTTGCCTACGCCAACCATCCCTTCCGCTACATCCACCTCCACCTGGGGCAGATCACCATTGAATCCTATTCAAGTAACACAGGGCTTTAGCAATGACCCTGCAGACAGGCCTTTCCAAGACGTTGGACTTGACGGTTTGACAGACTCTGCAGAGAGCAAGCTGAGGGTTCAGTACCTCAATGATATGGCTGCTAGATTGGGTGTTACATCCAAGGCCTATCAGGATGCAAAAACCGATCCTTCTGCTGACAATTTCAAGTACTACAGGGATGCAACTTATGATGCGGAGAATGCCGGCATTTTATCCCGCTACAAAAACTTCAACAGTCCACAGGGCAACTCTCCTATTGCAAAGGCGGGCGACAATTTTGCTTCGGCATTTACCATGTATCCTGATGGAGAAGACCTGAACCGCGACAATACCCTCAACGAATCAGAGGAATATTTCCAGTACCGGATTGACATGAAACCAAGCGGTGACCCAATCATGCAGGTAGGCCAGAATTTTATTGCAGACAAAAAATCCGTTAACGTAACACTGGCCGATGGTACTAAACAGAACCAGATCTGGTACCAGTTCCGTGTTCCGATCACCGCTTACAACAGCAAGGTGGGCGAAATTCCTGATTTCAAATCCATCCGCTTTTTCAGGATGTTCCTGACCGATTTTGCAGATTCAGTTGTACTGCGTTTTGCTAAATTGGAGTTGGTCAGAAACAACTGGAGAAGGTTCGCTTACAACCTTGACACAACAGGAGCTTACAAAACCATTGACCTTTCCAGTTCCAACACCAGGTTCAATGTGTCCGCTGTGAACATTGAAGAAAACGATCGAAGGGATCCCATCCCTTACCGTACTCCACCGGGCATTGAGCGTGTGCAAACACTGAGCAATGGCGGCATCAACATCCTTCAGAATGAACAGGCCCTCAGCATCAATGTGATCAACCTGAACGAAGGTGATGGAAGGGCTGTTTTCAAATCTTTCAACCATGATTTGAGACAGTACAAGCGCATCTCCATGTTCTATCATGCAGAAAGCCTGAAAGAGTACAACAAGCTCAGGGATGGTGAAGTATACGCGGTAGTCAGGATCGGTAACGACTACATCAACAACTTCTATGAAATCAAGTATCCGCTGAAAACAACCCCATTTGGAACAACAGATGAGAAGGTGATTTGGCCAGCAGAGAATGAACTGAATTTTGACATTACTGAACTGATCAAACTCAAAAACGAACGCAACCTCAATACTGGAAATCCCACAGCCATTTACAGAAAAACCATCAATGGTAAAATATTCTCCATCATGGGTAACCCCAACCTGGGTGAGGTAAAAGGCATTCTTGCAGGATTGGAAAACCCCAAAGATGCATCTGGTGGGAGGCCCGTCAATGTTGAGGTCTGGATCAATGAGCTCAGGCTCTCTGGTCTTGATGAAAAAGGCGGCTGGGCTGCAGTAGGGCAAATGAACCTGCAACTGGCAGACTTGGGTACGGTTTCCATGTCGGCCAATATCCATACTATAGGGTTCGGCCAGCTTGAACAAAGGGTGAATGACAGGTACCGTGATGATCTGAAACAATTTGATGTTTCCACCAATCTTCAATTGGGCAAACTGCTCCCCAAAAAGCTTGGATTGGAAATTCCATTTTTTGCCAACCTCTCGCAAACCATCAGTTCGCCACAATATGATCCTTATGACAAGGACATCACACTGAAAGAAAAACTGAACATATACAAGAACAAGCGTGATTCCATCAGGACAGATGCAGTTGACTTCACTGGCATCAAAACCTTCAATTTCACCAACGTTCGGTTTACCCAACCTCAAGACAAGAAAGTCCGTCTCTGGAGCATTTCCAACTTTGACTTTAGCTACTCTTTCACTGAAACACAACAGCACAATCCGCTGATCGAGAACAATGAAGTGAGCAAGACACAAGGCGGTTTGGGCTACAACTACAGTGCCCAACCGAAATACATTGAGCCGCTCAAAAAACTGATCAAGGCACCCACCCCCTGGCTTGATTTCATCCGCAATGTGAACTTCAATCCCATGCCTTCCTTGATTGGCATCCGGATGGACAGCAGGAGGCAGTTTGGTGCCATTCGTCCAAGAAATGTTGGCGGTGGAAAATTCAAGATTCCGGAAACCTATGACAAGTATTTTGTAGTAGACAGGAATTACAACATGCGTTGGGACCTGACAAAATCATTGAACCTTGATTTCAAGGCCATCAACAATTCCAGGATTGATGAGCCGATTGGCAGAATCGACTCAAAAAGCAAACGCGATTCGTTGGTCCGCAATTTCATGAAAGGTGGAAGGAATACCATCTACACGCAGAACACAGACATTACCTATAACCTGCCTACCACCATGATTCCCCTGCTGGATTGGACAACCCTGAACCTGGCTTACCGCAGCAGCTACAACTGGGTGGGCGCTTCAAGACTGGCTGTCAGTTTGGGCAACACCATTCAGAACAGTGGACAAACCGGTGCTACAGCAGAGTTGAACATGACACAGCTGTATTCAAAGTCCAAAACACTCAGAAAGCTTGACGATACCAATACCCCTGATGTTGCACCTACAGAAGCCCGGGAAGTGAGCAAGAAAAACCAGGCCCGCATCAAGAAATTAAAAGCCAAACTCAGCAAGCTCACTGCACGTTTCAAGAAAAAGAAAACTCCTTCTGAAAAAGATATCATTGCCAACCAGGCCTCAGTAGAGAAATTGGAAAAAAGGATCGCAGACCTCAATGTGCCTGAAAAAGCCAAGGCTGTTTCATCACTCTCCGCACCAGTCAAAACTGCCTTGAAAGTGCTTACTGCGGTGAAAAGAGTTGGGGCAACTTACAATGAAGGCGGTACCACATTCCTTCCTGGCTATACAGACAGTACGCGTTTCTTTGGACAGAATTTCAGCAGCATGACTCCAGGCATCGGATTCACCATGGGCAAACAACCTGATCAGGCCTGGCTGCAAGACATCGCCAAAAAAGGATTGATCACGAGGGACCCTATGCTCAACAACCTCTTCTTACAGAACTATGAGCAAAAGCTCAATGTTACAGCACAGGTAGAGCCTTTCAGGGATTTCCTCGTTGACTTGAACCTCGACAGAAACCTCTCCAAAAATTACTCCACCCTTTTCAAGGATACCGTTGGAACAGGAAAGTTCAATGCCCTGAACCCCTATTCCGGCGGCGGTTTCAGCATCAGTTACATTTCATTCCAAACCCTTTTTGCCAAGTTTGACCCCAACAATACCAGTGAAACCTTCAAGAAATTTGAAAACAACAGGTTGGTGCTTTCAAAAAGATTGGGAGAAAAAAATCCATACAGCAAAACAGCAGGTGCTGATGGTTATTACAAAGGATATGGAAGGTATGCGCAAGATGTAATCGTACCATCATTTCTTGCGGCTTATACCAACAAGGATCCCAATACCATTTCCTTGCTGAACACAGGAGAGAGTGGATCCGTGAAAACCAATCCTTTCAAGGGTTATATGCCCAAACCCAATTGGAGACTGACATACAATGGGTTGAGCAGGATAGAATCACTGCAACAATACCTGAGCAATTTTACCATCACGCATGGCTACAACTCCACGCTGAGCATGAACAGTTTCAATTCAGCGCTGTTGTTCCAGGATACCTTGCTGTATGGTTTCCCTTCATTCATTGATACAGTCTCTGGCAACTACATCCCTTACTTCCTTGTCCCCAATTTATTGATCTCTGAGCAGTTTGCTCCTTTGATTGGCATTGACTTTTCAACACCTGGACAACTATCCGGAAGATTTGAATACAGGAAATCAAGACAACTCAGCATGAGCCTTGTTGACTTCCAGTTGAGTGAGGTGCACTCTACTGAAATCACCTTCGGCATGCGGTGGAGGAAACGTGGATTCCCACTGCCTTTCAGGGTGAAGATTGGAAAAGGGGATCCCAGTAACAAGCTCGACAATGACATCACTTTTGCACTCGACTTCAGTGTAAGGGACGACATTAATTCCAACTCAAGATTGGACCAGTCGAATGCATTTGCCACTGGCGGGCAAAGGGTTGTCAGCATTCGTCCAACGATCGACTATGTATTGAGCAACAGGGTCAATATCCAACTTTATTTTGACCAGAGAAGGTTGAATCCTTATGTGTCCAATTCGGCACCATCTGTCAACACAAGGGGTGGCGTGCAGATCAGGATTTCATTGGCGCAATAGGATTTACGTGTAATCTGCACGTGCAGTTTATTGCTTCAAATGTGTTGATCCTTGCTTGGTCAAGATTGGTCTTTATCTGATCAGGGTTGACTCCCCTTTTCTGAAAACCGGATTGCCCATGTAATCCACTCCCAATGCATGCCAAACAAAAGATTCATTGCCCTGGTCGCGGCCCTTGTACACACCATTCCAACCCCTGCCCACTTCTTCCGTGCTGAACACCAGCTCTCCATACCTGTTGTAGACCTTGAAGTACACAATCTTTGCAATACCGACTGGAA
>JACCDM010991443.1_pt1 | contig 12770 bp, 7 predicted proteins | sample 7445851 | NCBI WGS metagenome assembly JACCDM01 (sample SAMN15323438, study PRJNA562643) | freshwater metagenome | isolation source: river surface water | place: USA:Blue River Watershed | collected 2017-08-16
CCCAAAGTGAAATGATTCCATTTCCCTGTTTCATAGCCTATTCCAATGCCAATTGCGTGAGCAAAATAATCTGTAAGGCCTTCCGAGTTATCTGTAGCCATACTAAAAAAGCGAGTGTGACCAAAAAAAGAACCTTTCCTTAAAAAACCCTGCAGCGTATTTGATTGACTATCTAACTTTAATCGCTCATTATGATGGAAATATGGTCTGTCTTGAGCCTTAATTTCATTCAAATATAAAAGCGAAATAATGAGAAGTATTCCAATGCGCATATTTACAAAGGTAAATTTGCGGCAAATAATTGAGAGTGACATTTGTCACACTTGAACACAAAGTATCAATAGAAAAAATAGAAATAATACAATGCAGCCTCAATTCTTCTCACATCTTCGTAATACCCAATGATGCTTCCGGAACTATTTTTGACCCTACCATCGTCAATGTAACCAATGATTGAACCACTGCTATTTTTTGCAGTATTCCCATTGAAATACCCAATGATGCTTCCGCTGCTATTTTTTATGCGCTCCTGATCAAAATAACCTAAAATACTACCACTGCTATTTTTAACTCTTCCATCTTCAATATATCCAACGATAGATCCAGAGCTATTTTTCACCCGACCGTTTTCAATATAACCAATGATTGAACCAGAACTATTTTTTAGTCTTTGAGCATTTGAAATATTGCAAAAAATAATTGCACAAATGAAAAAAACGCTATTCAAACAAACTTTCCTAAACATAATTCTATCAATCAATTATACACTTAGATGCAAATCGCATTCCATTTTCTAAAGCGCCTGTTATCATATAAACACCTTTCGAAACCTCGTCAAGGTGAATATAAACCTGATTTTTTGAAGATCCTGAAGTTGATGTATGGTTCACTTTTCTTCCTTGTAAATCGTAAATATGTAAATCTTTTATTTTTGAGGGACATGATATAGCGAAAGTGCCTTTATTGGGGTTTGGAACTACAGATAATTGCAAAACCTCAAATCTTGACGTTGAACTTGGACCAAAATATTGCTCGTAATAAGCTGTATCAGATTCACAGCCAAATGGACTTTTTGTTTTAACGATAAATTTAAGTACGCCAGTGTCGGCAACTCTGAATTTCAAAATTGAATCAGTTGACGCAAAGGGTGCTGACCATAGTGCTGAATAACCATTATAGCCACTTGGGTTTGGTTTGACCATCATCACAATGGTATCTCCAGGATAAACCGCAGGACGAACAATAACAAACTCTGGCTTGCTTGGAATGGTGTGAAAATTTAAAACTTTGGAAGTTGAATCTAAACAGCCATTAGAAGTTTCAGCCACCAATTTAACAAGGCCATTCGGTGCTGTAAAATCAATTGTTTTAAAATTTAAAATCTCACTATTATTCCCTGCAATTTTCAACTTCCAAATGATTTTACTCAATGTATCTTGGGCCGTCAACTTATACGTCCCTCCAAAACAAATTATAGAATCTGGGTTAGACGTAAATATTGCGTTGGGTGCTTCAAAAACAACAAATGTGTCATAAAATACATTCTTGCAGGCATTTGAATCTTTCACAAAATGGAATCTAGCAAATTGACCTGCCGATTTAGGTTTGAAATACACGGTATCAGATTTCGAAATAGTATCAGATCCGATGGTCCAAAATTGAGATCCTTTAGTTTGAGAAACCATGTTTAATGTTTCTCCTAAGCAAATCGATTTTTTAGAAATAAAAGTTGGCTTTGCAATTGGCAAATCGAAGATTGTAAATTTCACAGAATCCGAAAAAACACAACCGGAGTCGGTTGTCAATCTCATCAAAACTGAATTATTCCCCGCGCTAAATGTGCTTTTGAACGAAACTGAAGTATCCTTATTTAGAATGCCATTTACATACCATGTTCTTGCATATTTGGGGTTAGGACCAAATTTCAATTCCGCAACAATCACCGAATCTGAAACACAAGCAGTTTTGGTTGATGTGATTGCTATTGCTTTGGCCGAAATATTTACAGATGCCGAAGCATATTCTCTTGCACCATATTGCCACCAACTTCCAGATGAAGTTTTCATTAATTTTAATGGACGCATTGAATAATGGTGAATTCCAACCGTTGATTTTACCGAAACCGAAGTATCTGAACCTACGATTGCTTTGACTCTTTTCCAATTCCCTGAAACGAGTTCCTCTATAATCACAGAGTCTACATTGTCTTCGTGTAAATCCCATCTAAAACGTACATAATCGGTACACTTAGCAATTGACTTTGCATTTTTCAATGCCCCCAAAGGATACATTGTTAATGTTGGGTCACCCATTAAAGCAGTATGTACACCACTCTGAAAACCTGCCGCATTATAAAAATAATAAGAATTCACAGATGTTAAAGTTGCCGATGCCAAAGGTGCTCCTAATGCGCATTCGTGAAGCATCCAATATGGACGGCCACTCCATACATTTGCTAGACCCCAACCTCTACTTGCCAAAGGTGCTCTGAGCATGTTGTCTGTATTGTCCCAATCGCCAAAATAGCTACCAAACATCATGGTAAAAGGATTCAAAAGGCTATCGGTTACAAAGTCACTACTATTGGCAACCCCAGCGCAACCCGTATATGTACCAGCACCACAACCATAACTCAACAAATAAGATTGTGAAGCCATTGTAGATCTGTAATCTTTTTCAAATACTGAATCTTTAAATTGAACTGAAAAATTCCGAAATCCACCAGAGGCAAAAGCCTCAGAGCTGAAATATCCAAAATTATCATCAATCAATCCACGAGAAGCAGCCTTAAAATTACCTCTTCTAAAATTCAGGTCTTTGTTTAAATATCTTTTGATCAAAAATGTATCGTTCCCAAATGAAGTCATGCCATACATATCAACTCGACCCACGGGAATTTGAGCGTATTGAATGGTATTAAATGAAGTGCCAATTGGGTTGATTCGAGAGATATCAAATTTTCCGTCACTTGGAATATTTTGATTTTCACTCCGAGAAGCTTGAGTATTGTTCACTGCGTTGTCAGACCAATTAGAATAGAAATTACCATAATACATGTCTGCAGGCCATGCACCGGTATGTTCAGTATGTCCATCAGGTCTATAATTTCCGCTGTATGGCACAGGAACGTGTCCCAATAAAAAAATTGATTTAATATTGAATGAATCTACATCCCATTGGGTTTTTATCCATGTTTTAATTGAAGTTACGGTTGCTGTTCTTAATACTACTTTTGAAACAATATCCCACCCTTCTCTTTGTAACTGATTTTTATAATCATCAATTTGATTTTTCAATGGAACACTATAATTGGAATCAATGATGAGGAGTAATTTACCCAATTTTGTTTTGGGTGCTAATTTATTTCCAACCATGATATATCCATTTCCAAAAAAACTGTACAAAGACGATTTTTTAGCTACTCGATATTCAATTGGTTTGCTTCCAGAAAAATAAATATCCGTGTATTTGGTAGAAGTTCCAGAAACAGAATCTAACAATAACCAATCAACTTTGCTCGTAGAGCGCTTATAAATATAATATTTTTGAGCATTGGCATCGGATTTCCATTGAATATCAACACCACCAGTACTTTTAACTTCAGCATAAATTTCAACTGCAACATCTCGGGCGGTTTGACCTAATAAAAATTCAAGATTCAATAAAAACACGACAAGGATAATGTATTTTTTCATAAGCATTTAGAAGTTGTAAATATACAACGAAATTGTGAAAAATATTAAAATGGAAAACGTCTAATACAATCCAAATGTGAACTTAAGATTAACTATTAAACTTAAATTAAAGTAAAAATCACATTGACTTGACGATTGAACAACACATTGAAAATATTGCCATTGTTAATTTACACTATGTCATTTAACGAAAAAACCGAAATCAAATCTTCTCTTAAATCTTCAATTTTAAGTAGCGATTTGTCCATAAAAATCATATCAGGTTTATTAGGATGGAACAAGGCAAACCAATTCTACAACAAGGTAAAATCATACAATACCAAGCAATTTTTAAACGCATATAAACGAAAAGCCAGGATTAAACACATTGTTTCTGAAAATCACAAACAACGAATTCCGGCGTATGGATCATTGCTCATCATTGCAAATCATCCAACAGGTATACCCGATGGATTGCTCATTCTAGATCAGGTTTTAAAAATTAGAAGTGATGTTAAGATTGTAGCCAATCAAATGACATACAAAGTAGACCCATTAAACCCTCATACCATTCCTGTTGACCCTTATGACCAATCAGCCTCAAAAATTCAAAATGGACGCCAAATCAAAAGCATTTTTGATTGGTTGAATGAGGGACATTGTATCATTTTATTCCCAGCGGGAGATGTTGCAGATTACAATTTCAAAGCAAAACAGTTGGACGAACAATTTTGGCATCCAACTGCTAAAAAAATAATCTTGAAACACACAGGACATGTATTACCATGGGCAATCAATGGTAAAAATAGTTCTCTTTTCTATCAACTAGGAAAAATACATCCCTCAATAAAATCTGCATTAATACCTCGTGAGGGACTAAAAAGTCGCAGGAAGCCCATTTATTCTCAAATTGGATTTCCAATAAAAATCAATGGAAGTGAACAATCATTGAATGACTTAGAAACCAAAATTAAATTGATGTGCATGACAATGCAAGAATCGAATCACAAATTAAAAGTTCATAAACCAGTACAATTCCATTCTGAAATCATTGCTGAAAAACATTTGAATTTAATAGAAAATGAAATTAACAACATTGGTACACCAATCATTGAAAAAGGTGCTTTAAAAGTTTACCTGACAACAATGGAAAAAAGCCCAAATATCATTGAAGAAATTGGAAGATTGAGAGAAATCACATTCAGATCTGTGAATGAAGGTTCTGGAAATGCAATTGATTTAGACCACCATGATGAAGTTTTCGAGCATTTGATACTTTGGGATAAAGATCTAAAAAAAATAGCTGGTGCATATAGATTAGGGAACGGAATAAAATTAAAAATGTTAGGCAATTACAAATCAATCATTTTTGAATTCTACAAATGGAATGTTGAAGCGCAAAATATTGTAAACAATTCTCTCATTTTGGGAAGAGCATTCATCACCGAAAGTCATCAACAAAAGGCATTCCCTTTGTTTTTATTATGGCAAGGAATCTATAAATACATAGACCAACATCATGAACTAAAATACATACTTGGACAAACTAGCTTACCCAATTCATACCAAACATATTCTAAAAAAATCATTGTTGACTTTCTAATTAAAAACCATTCTAACAAACATTTATCTCAATATTTTAGTGCATTTCATAAATTAGAAAGGTTTGAAAACGCTGTCATTGATCCATTCATAAATGCAACAAATCATAAGGATTTCAAACGCATAGATGATTTGGTACAAAACATTGAGCCAAATGGAGAGAAGATACCAATGTTATTCAAAAGATATGCAGAACAAAATGCGAAATGCATTGGAATTAATATTGACCCAAAATTCCAGAACAGCATTGATGTTTTGATGTTAACAGAAATTCAAGAAAAAATATAAATTTCCAAAACGTTATGATTCATATGTTTCAAAAAATGAGTATTTTTGAATTTCCTTTTACGCTTTTAACAAAATTCAATGATCTTTCGGAGAAATATTCTTATTTTATGTCTTCTTTTTGTACAAATTTGTGTATTCCACAAAGCACATGGACAGCAACATACAATAAGTTCATTTAATCCAACAAGTGCAATTGCAGGTCAAGCAATTATAGTTACTGGAACAAACTTCTCTTCGATTACAGGAATTACGGTTGGTGGCACTTCGGCATCAAGTTATACAGTTGTATCAGGCACCAGTATTTCTGTCATCGTACCAACCGGGGCGACCACTGGTTCAATTGTTATTTCCAAGTCAGGACAAACAGATGCATCTAAGGATGGTTTTGTATTTATCACACCAGTGAATCAATTATACACTGATTATGGTGGATATTGGACTTCATCGGCATCGAGTATTAGCACCACTTACCCAGACAATTCACATAATTTATTGGCATTTGAATATAACGGAACTGTTTATTCTACTGGAGTTTCTAATTCAACACTTACCAATAAATCTGTTACTTACACTACCCGCGAATGGCAATCACTCCCAGTAAATAATATTTCGGGAAGCAACACAAATTCTGTCATTGTGTATGCAACCCTCGCCGATGGTAGCAGCACTTGCAACAATCCATCAAAAACAATTAAAGATGTATTAATTGATGGAACAAGAGGGCTAAATATTGGTACTGGCATTGCAAACTTTGATGCCGATTTGGAATTCAATGTCTCTTCAATTGATGCAAACAAAATTGCTGATAGCGAACCAGATATTTTAATTACACAGGTGGCCGACCCCAGTACCAATACATTCGACACATATAAATTTGTTACCTCTAGTGGAACAACTGTTGGAAATTCAATTGTGGCGACGGTAAACCAATTACCTTCCATCGGAACATATTATATTGATGTATATACGTTAACAAACAAAACGGTTACCAATAACAATGCAACAACCAACACTTGCCAATCTGTCAATTCAAGTCGAGCAATCAGATTACTCGCACTGAAGCTGTCTGATTTTGGGATCACCAGCTCGAATGCATCCAGTGTAGACCGATTGATTATTACACCAGGAGGTACTGCAGATTACGCCTTTATTGGTTACAATAACGCATCTTTTGTGATTCCTGCGCCAAGTGTGACGGCGCAACCTACATCAAAAATTGTTTGTGCAGGTACCGGGAATAACACAACATTTTCAGTAACCGTAAGCTCTACAGGAACAACAACATACCAATGGAAAAAAAACGGAACCAATATATCTGGTGTTACATCAAGTAGTTATACAATTACAAATATTTCATCGTCGGATGCTGGAGAATACACCGTTGAAATCACTAACGCCTCCGGTAGCGTACTTTCTGACCCTGCATATTTAAATACATACATTTCAGTACAACCAGAAGACAAAAACACCTGTATTAATACTTCAACGAATTTAACCATTACCGCCTCAGGAAATACACCAACATACCAATGGTATACAAATACTACCAATAGCAACTCGGGAGGAACTGCCATAACTGGGGCCACAAATTCTAGTTACACTCCACCGGTGAGCACCGATGGAACATACTACTATTATTGCGTTGTTCAATCATCTGGTGCGGCATCGTCTTGTAGCACAGATATACGTTCTTCTGTATCGGTTGTTGTTGTAAGTCCAACATCGGTTGGAGGGGTCATTTCTGGTTCAAATTCAGTTTGTGAATCCTCAAATAGTACAACTCTTACTTTATCTGGATCAACTGGAACAGTAACCAAATGGCAAAGTTCCACCTCAAGCGCGTTTACAACATCAACAGATATTTCAAGCACTTCTAGTACTTTAATTAGAACAAATTTAAACAGTACAACTTATTATAGGGCTATTGTTACTAGTGGCACTTGTGCTTCCACGAATTCTAGCTCGGCAACCATTACTGTAAAAAACACATATACTTGGACAGGTGCAAACAGCACAGCATTTAACACAGCATCTAATTGGGAGTTAGGTTGTGTACCTATTTCCGGTTCAAATATTTCATTTGCAACTTCACCCACAGATAAATGCCTTCTTGGATCCAATGTTAACCTAGGCAATATTGTCATTGCTGGATCTAGCACAAAACACATTCTCGATTTAAATTCTTATACCTTAACCTTACAAGGTTCGCTCACATTATCTGCGAATAACATCAATGCTGAAAATGCGACATCAACATTAAACATGCAAGGAAGTTCATCGCAAACAATACCAGAATCGAGTTTCGTAAATAACACAATTGCAAATCTCACAATTAATAATTCTTCAGGGGTTACGCTTGGTGGTGCCTTAAATTTAACAAGACTTTTAACCTTAACAAGTGGCACACTCACAACAAACGGGTATTTAACATTTAAAAGCAATGCGAGTTATACCGCGATGGTGGCTCCAATTAACTATACAAATGCGATTTCTGGAAATGTAACAGTAGAAAAATATTTCCCACCAAGAAGATCTTACCGCTTAGTGAGTTCTCCTGTTACAACTTCAACGAGCATCAAAAATAACTGGCAAGAAGGCGTAAACAATACAAGTATTTTAAATTATCCAAATAACAATTTAGATCCTAACCAAGGTTTTGGAACCCATATTGCTGGTTCAACTACTGGAGCCAATGGTTTCGATGCAACCCAAACTGGAAACCCATCATTGTTTACTTTCAGCAATAGCACTCAGTCGTGGAGTGCCATTTCAAACACCAATTCGAATACTTTGAATGCAGGAAATCCTTACCGCTTAATGATTAGAGGCAGCCGATCTGTCAACATTAACCAACCGGATAATGCACCAACACCAACTGCTACAACCATTAGAACTACAGGAACACTCACTACAGGCACAATAAGTGTCTCTGGCTTAAGTTCAACATCTGGTGCCAATAATTTCATAGGCAATCCTTTCCAATGTGCTGTTGATATGTATACCCTTTTGAATGCCTCTACCAATTTAAATAAAACCTATTATTATGTTTGGGACCCGGCATTGAATTCTAGAGGTGGGTATGTTACAGTCAATGTAAATACAAATTCAAATGCACAAAGCTCTGCTGCAAATAAATACTTACAACCGGGGCAAAGCTGTTTTGTATTAACGAGTACTTCACCAACCGCCACACCGACTTTCAGCTTTACGGAAGCTTCAAAATATACAGGATCATTTGGATCAGCCTTCTTCTTGGAAATCCCAAATGAAGATGCAAATTCAATTAAAATATCCCTCATTTCAAGAGATTCAAATTTCTTAACAGATGCTACATTGATCAATTTCAATGATCTTTACAAAATAATAACATCCGACATTCACGCCCCAAAAGCATCTAATTTGGATGAGAATTTAGCAACTAAATTAACATCTCAAAAACTCGCAGTGCAATGCAGGGAACTTCCAAAAAACTTCCAAACAATTGATTTATACTTAGATAAATTAAGAAGTCAGAAATATTCGTTGAGTTTTGATGTTAAAGGATTAGAATTTACAAAAATTGAATTGCTCGATAATTTCTTAAATTCTAAAACAGAAATCACACAAGATCAACCAATCTATCACTTTGAAATTGACAAATCAATGCCAACTTCTTTTGATACTTCTCGATTTAAAATTTTAATCAATGGAGAGTCTCAAATCAAAACGAGTCATGTCCAAAATCAAAACCCAATTCAAGGAATTACTGTCGAGAATCCAATTAAGAACCAAATTATCACCATCAACAATACCAATAACTTGGTCGATATTGGAAACATAGAATTACTTGACATTCTTGGAAAAAATCAATACCCATTGTCTATCTTAGAAAAAGCACAAAACCAAATCAAGCTTAAAACTTGCAAACCACTTTCTCCGGGTACATATTTCTTATTGCTCAAAACAAATTTAGGAAATAAAACATTTAAATTAATCATTGAATAGTACATACCAATTATTAGGTAAAAACACCAATTAGAAAGAATTCTAATGTTTTTTTATTTTTGTCTTTGTATATTCGTTTACCTAAAGTTATACATATGAAAAAGTTAATCCTATTATCAACGATCATTTTTGCAGGAACAACAGCATTTGCGCAAACAGCAAAGCCATCAAAAGTTAAAGTTGCAAATGAAACCGTTCAATCGGAAGTTGCTAAACAAAAAACGTCAGACATCAAAGCTGCCGGCAAAAACAATCCAGTTGGAAAAAGTGGAAGCGGTTCTAGCACCACCAATAACAACAAATCTGGTTCTTCGAAACCTGCTCCAATTGTAAATACTCAAGTAAAGCAAACCATTAAAAACACAGATAAAAACGCTAACACTGGCAAATAAATATCGTTGTTTGTATAAACAAAAAAGGAACCAGCTGGTTCCTTTTTTTGTTTAACAAATTATCTTTTGGGAAAGGCCACTTTACCTTTAATTATACCAAGTTCTTCTTCATTTTTTAATGTGTCTTTTTCGGGTATTTTTACAGGCTCTTTTATCATGTTTTCGGGGATCGTAATCCCACCCATGATCATCGGTTCGCCCATCACACGAATTTCTTCCATGACCTCCCCTTTTATATGTTTCTCTGGTGCAGGTATTTTTTTTGGCGGCTCCACAATCACAGTATCCCCCATGAGTTGCAATTCTTCGTTTCTTTTTGGTTGCAACGTACTATCTGCCTTTTCTAGTTTCACTGACGATTCAACTTTCCCTTGCTTTGGTGCATCATTACAACTCACAGAAAACACTCCAATTAAAAACAACATCATCCATAAAAATTGATGCGTTGAATTTTTCAATCTAAAATATGAATTTAATGGCACCTCTATTTTATTTAGAGGAACTTCAATTTGTTTCGCCTTAAATCTGCCACAAATACTTGCCGATGGCTTTGACTTCAACTGCTCGAAATAATCAATAATTTCAGCATCGCTATATCGTGTAAAATCAACCACATCTTTACTACATACATTGCAAAAACGACCTTTTTCAGCCTCCAACATAGTATCCCAATTTTCATGACAAGGTTCAGCTATTTTTAAAATCATTGAATTTTCCATACTCTCTAAATACGGCAACTTCAAAAAAGGTAAATGTACAGCTGCAATTATTTTTTTAGTATTATTATTGTATCTCCAAGGATGAACCAAATCAAAAAACGTTTCTTCTACGCAATATTAGGCATTGCCGTTATTTTGAGGTTCTACAATCTTTCGAATCTCCCATTTACCAACGATGAACTTTCAACCCTTAACCGCTTAAATTTCAACTCGTTCTCCGAACTTTTAAAACATGCAATTTGGACAGACGGACACCCAGCAGGCGTGCAAAGCTTCCTTTGGTTTTACACCAAAGTAGTTGGCACGAACCCACTAGTTATAAAATTACCGTTTGTAATCCTAGGTTTTTTATCGCTACCCCTTTATTTCTTTGCTGCTAAAAACTTAACCAATACCAGAACCGCATTATTTACTTTGGCATTTTTAGCCACGCTGCAATTCCCTCTGTTTTACGCACAAACAATTAGGCCTTATTCATCGGGTCAATTTTTCGCCGCATTATCCATTTTCCTTTGGAGCAAACACCTCCAAATGAATGAAAATAAACTGAACCTTTGGAAATCACTCCCTCTCGCATTTTCCATTTTCCTAAGTTTAAGCAATCACTATTTCAACGGATTTCTTGTTTTTTATCTACTCCCAATTGGTTTGCTCTTCAACAAAAAAAAGCTCAACATCCATTATTTCACGCCATGGATTATTGGCACAATTCTATACATCCCTCAATTCAATATCTTCTTTCACCAACTCAAAGTTGGAAGTCCAGGTTGGCTCCAAACACCTTCCATTTCTACCCTCATAAACCATATCAAATATTGTTTCCATTTTAGTTCAATTTACCTGATTCTTTTTGCTACACTACTCATTTATTCAATACTTCAAAATAGAAGTTTACCAGCGGTAAAACGCAATACATTGATTTGGTTAATCTGTTATCTAATTCCAATTTTAACCGCATACATCTATTCAATTTTCAGAGCCCCAATTTTTCAAGATTCGATCTTTGTTTTTAGTTTTTTCTTTCTTTTTTTATTCCTGGGGGACGTTTTACTTCCTGCCAAAACAAATCTCAAAACAGTCGGAATCATCCTTGCAATCATTATTTCCACCAATTTGGGATCCCTTATTATCAAACGTCAACATTTCCAGCAATACTTTCACCACGGTTATTCTCAACTTGCAAATGATGTTATAAAATTGCAAACCATTAGCAACGCTCCCATCCATATTTTTGGGTTTGAACCTTTCTTTTATGAATATTCACGAAATCCGTTCAAAAAGAAAAATTATCAATTGATTTCCTTTCATAGAGATGTATTTTTTGCAGATTCTGCAAAAAATTCCCAAAGTTTTATTCGCAATTTTCACAACTTTAAAGACTCTCAAATCATTGTTGCAAATGCTATAGAAATGCCACTTTGGTGCATCACAATTCTCGAAAAACACTATCCTTTCTCCTTCCGGAGTTTGCATTTTGGAAGCGAAGTCTATCTCTTTTCTAAAACCAACAATATTTTACCTTCACATGAAAGAACAACCGGTTCGAATCATTTGATTATCAAAGCAGAAAATGTCCCTCAAAAAATTAAAACACTTTCAATTATTCCAACTAATTCATCGAAAACCACCTATCCGTATGTTTCGAATGAACAGTATTTAGAAACGATTGAAATCAACATGACACAGTTTGAAAAACCTTTTGGAAAAAGTGAATTCAAGCATGCTACTTTAGAAATAAGCGGAGAAATTGAACTTCCTGATACCCTACATCAAAACCTAGGTAAAATCAAACTCATTGCGAGCATCACAAATAAACAAAACGAAACCATTCATTTCATGGCCGAAGATTTTGAAAAATACCGGGATGCAAAAAATAGAAAAAACTCATGTTATTTGGTGGGAAGTTTCAATCATTTCCAATTCAATGAGGATTTTAAATTCACCTTTTTCATCGAAAATGAATTGAAACAAAAAATCAAAATTCTTGCACCGTTAAAAATTCTATTAAAATCCGGAAATTCAAACATCTACAGCTTAACCAACGATTTTTAACAATTGTTTGGTTTTTCAGCAATAGTTGAGGAAGTTTGCCAATAGATTAACTTTAACAA
>JACCDM011006215.1_pt1 | contig 12766 bp, 4 predicted proteins | sample 7445851 | NCBI WGS metagenome assembly JACCDM01 (sample SAMN15323438, study PRJNA562643) | freshwater metagenome | isolation source: river surface water | place: USA:Blue River Watershed | collected 2017-08-16
ACATCACCGACCACGCGCCGAACTCGCCGGGGTGGTTCATGCTGAACTCAAACAGCCACATCGGGAGCCGGTGGGCGGGGGCCACGCCCGCGTCGATCGCCAAATACCAGAGCAGCAGGGGCATCATTACCAACGCAAACGTGGCGCTCAAACTCTTGAGGCCACTGGTGGCCTGGGCCGGGGTGAAGTAGATGGCCAGGGCCACGGGGTTGAGGAACTGAAGAAAGATCATTCCCAGCGCCACCGCGCGGTAGGCTGTGGGCAATTTGGCCCCCGTGACGATGATCAAGGCCGCTCCCGAAAAATTCAAAAGGATCTTAAAAATCAGGGCGCCGTTGCGCACGGCGTTGCCCAACCGCATGATCCGAAGTGCGCGCACCACGGCCACCATGCTGATCAGTAAAAAAAGGGATATTCCGACTTGAAACAAGAAGTCAAAACTACCCAGGACCCTAGAAATAAAGCTTAAATTAATATATAAAACAGCTATAAAAGTGTATAAAAATGGCGAAAAATACTGTAAAAAAGAACCTTCAAAATGCGAGGTCTTCGCGTGGGGCCGTTTGGGTAACGACCGACCGGTGCTCGGAGACCCGATCGGGACCTAAAACCTACTTAATGGGCACCGCCAACTGGGCGGCAAAACCGTTTCGACCCGCGTAGTTGAACAGGATTTGGAGCTCGCGGAACTTCAGCGAGAGGCCGAGGTCGTGGCGGACCTTCTCGTTGAACGCAATCGAGGTAACGGCATCGAGGCCGTAGTGCAGGTAAAGGGGTCCGCGCAGCTTAGCGTACAGGCCGGTGGGCAGCTTAAAGTGCAGCCCCCCGACTTCCTGGGGCGGTCGAAATTCAACCGCCACATAGGCGCCCCACATGGACTGGTTCGAAAAAACACTCCCGGTACCTCGGTAGTAAAATTCCTTGGTTGAAAAATTTTGACCCATGCCAAAACCGACCATGGCCGTGGAATTTTGGGCAACCACCCCCACACTGCTCGCCCAAAACAGCAACGCGGTGCTGAGTATCAGGTGGTTTCGGGTTAAACCACGCAGGTTTTCCCTTAATTTAAGCGCTTGCATCGGATCGGATTTGGGTTTGATGACAAGTTAAGATTATTGCAGGAACTTTGGCTTTATGAATCACCGCTATTATTGGTCGCTTATCGCGCTTGCTGCGTCAATTGGCCTGCGCGCCCAAGGCTACTTGGAATCGGAACGCTGGAACGGCTGGGTACAGCCCGCGACCGAGGTCTACTTTGACGAACTCGACCGCCGGCTGCTGCTGGTCGATCGGCAGTTGGACTACGTGCAGTTGCGGTTTTCGCCGTCGGGCGGGGGACTAAAACCCACTCAGGTTCAGCGCATTCCCCTGGCGCAGTGGGGCCAGGCGCGCGTTACGGGCTTTGCCCAAGGCTTAGTGGTCGTGGACTCTTCGTCGGCCGCGGGCGGACTGATGTACCTTTTTGCGTTGGACTCGACCTACCGCGGAGACGTGGTGGCGCCCGTGTTTCAGGACTCGGTGCGCGTGCTGGGGAGCCAGCTGCTCGACGTCGACCGACGGGCCGTGGGGTCGTCGATTGCGGCGCGCCAATGGAAGAACGGCGAACTGACCCTCATCAATCAAGTGGTCTTGGCCGACACCCTGCGCCCCGAATGGATGAGCTACCAGGCCGGGCGTTGGCTCGCGGTGTGGAAGCCCGAAGGCGAGGCGCCCGTGCTGAGCTTTTTGGGTACCTCGGGGGCGTGGAACCAGTTTCCCTACCCCATTAACCAGGAGGGCGTCGTTCCGCAGCAAATGTTCATCATCGACAACGACAGCCTGATGGTGCTCGGGACCAAGGGGGATTCCGCCTACGTCAACTTCATGAGGCTCCGCCAGGCGCCGGCCAACACCGTCGGCGACCGCGTGAAGTTGGGCGAGTTTACCCTGTTTTACGAAACGACCCAAACCGAAGCGCCGGTGAGTGCGGCCCAAAACCTGAATCCGGGCGAAAAGTTGGAATCGGTGGTGCCCAACCAGCAATCGGTGGGCGGCGAGCGCATCAAGAAAAAGGGCCGGTTTGCGGTACTGTTTGACACGTTTAAAAACGCCGACGACGCCTACAGCCTGCTCAACGGCCTGGTCGGAACCTTCCCGGACGCCTACGCCGTCGACACCAAAGAGGGCATTGCGGTGATGGGTCCGAACCGCATCAGCCTGGCCCAAATACAGGCCGATTCGAGCCGCGCATTCAGCAGCGGCATCGGAGTCAAAAAAATGGTGACCTACGCCGATAAGCTCAAGGAACGCAAGGAAACCCTGGTCACCCTTCAGGTGTACGACGCCCAACAAAAAACCGCGGTGCCCTTTACCCTGGTCTTTTTTAACCGCGGAACCGACCGAATCATTTTTAGCGATACGGTGCGCACGGGGCGGGTCAACTTCATCTACAGCCACGGAGCGGAGCTCGGGGTGGCGGTTTCGTCTCCGGGATTCTTCCCCCAGTCGATTCGCTTGAATCCGGTCATGGCTCCGGTGGCTACCCACTACTACCACGACATGTTTTTAAAGCCGGCGGTTGCGCGGGACCCACTAAACCCAAACCGAATGGTGGTGCAGTCCGCCGAGCTGGATTTTCAAAATGTACTGTTTGATTTCAACAGCGACCTGCCCCGCAAGATTTCAATGGTCGAAATCAATGCGATGAAGCAGGCTTTTTCGGGGCTGGATTCGGTGAAGCTGGTGCTCGAAGGCCACACCGACGACGTGGGTTCCGACAACTACAACCGCGCGCTCGGTCAACGCCGCGCCGGAGCGGTTAGCCGCGAGCTTCGGTCGGTGCTGCGCCCAACGGCCACGCTTACCTCGGTATCGCTTGGCGAATCCCGCCCGGTGGCGCCGAACGACAACGATTTTCACCGCTCGCTCAACCGCCGCGTCACGCTGCGCGTCGAGGCCATGCAGCCCGCATCGAGCCCGCTTCAGTCTGCTCCCGTCGCAGCGGAGTCGCCCATCGAGCTTCCCTCGGATTCCGCTCAGGCGGAGCCCGAACCCCTTATCGAGGCCCCGGTGCCGGCGGTAGCTGAGGTTGCTCCGGCAGAGCCCGAGCCCAGTGCGCCGTTTTTGCCTTCGGCGGCGAAGCCGAACGCAAGCGAGTTAACCAAGGCCGCCAAGGGCGCAGCCCGCGCCGCTAAAGAGGTCGACCGCGCAACCAAGGAGGCCGCCAAGGCCAAGTCGGCCGCAGACCGCGAAGCCGAAAAGGCCGCCAAGCTCGCCGCAGACGAAGCGCTCAAGCGCCGCGAGGATTCGATTAAAGCGTTTGACGAGGCGCGCCTGCGCCGCGTAATGGACGTGGCCGCGCAGCGCAAGGCCGCCGACGAAGCCAAGGTAGCAGAACAAAAGGCCGCGGCAACCAAGGCAAAGGAGGACGCGAAAAAAAGCAAAAAGGCCGACACCGCTAAAGCGTCGACCGACAAGCCCAAGAGCTGACGCATTTTAGGTACGTCCTGAATGAAAAAATAAAACCCGTTTTTTACGGGTTTTTTTGTACCCAATTTGTACCTATAAAAAATAATATATATTAACCATAATGTAGTCTTTGTGATTCATTATGAGTTGGTTGGGCCGGCAATTTAGGCGGGCATGGTCAACTTTGTCGGTCCTAAACGCACCAATCGATGAACGCTCGACTTCTTTTCTTTTTAGCATTTTTTAGCTTTTTATCATTAAAAGCTCAAACGGTTACTGGCCAAGTTCGGTTAGTAAATCGCATAGGCGTTACGTCGTTGACGTACGGATTGACGGACAGTGCGTACGCTCGTGTGGTGGACCAGGACCGCAATGTATCGTCGTCGGTGTTGGACACGGTGAGTGTTCGGATCAGCAGCCCCAAGGAGCCCTTGGGCGAGAAGATCACGTTGACGGAGACGGGCGTAGCGACGGGTATTTTCACGGGCTGGTTGCGTTTTGACGCGACGGGATCGGTGGCCCAAGACGGCTTTTTGCAGGTAAACAAGGGCCAGAAAGTGACGGCCTCGTACCGAGACCCTGCGGACGATTTTGGTAATGTGTCGACGGTTACGACTTCGTCGTTTTATGGATTGACGATGGTGCCGAGCGGCAGCCTGCAGATAGGATCGACCACCACGTGGACGCTGGCCAATAGCCCGTACCTGCTCACGGGCGACATTTTGGTGCCGCGCACCAGTAAGCTGGTGATCCAGCCTGGGGTGGAGGTTCGGTTTAAGCCGGTGACCGACGATCTGGCGGGGGGAGAAGACCCCAATCGCATTGAGATTCGCGTGGAGGGTCAGCTGGACGCTCGGGGCACGGCGACGGACTCGATTCGCTTTATCTCAAATGGGGACGTGCCGGCCAGCGGCGACTGGTACGGAGTGGTTTTGAATTACCAATATGCTATGATGGGCGGCAGCAGCAATGTCAATGGCGAGAATCGCCTGCATGTGCGCCATGCGGTATTTAGTCACTACACCCAAGGGGTGCGAGTCAAGAACGGAGGTTTTTGGGTGCAGAATTACCGAAGTGAGGATAGTACGGTAGTACGAAATTCTCGGTTTGTACTTGGTGGGTCGGCCTTTGCGATTGAGTCTGCAGAAAATAGGCCGATTGAATTTTCATACAATAAGTTGATTAATTGTGGGGTTATTGATAATAGCTCAGGTCAAACTGGATATAAGTCATATCGCTACAATACAGTGATTAATACCACTACGAGTCCACTCACGTTTCAGTTTCGTTTTCGATCGCCAAATAATTATTTAGGTGAATATTATTTACAAGACAATGTGTTTGAGAATACGTTTTTGGATATGGGACAGTTGTATGCCTGGGGACCTCAAAAAGTTTGGATTCAGCGCAATACGATGACCAAGTGCACTAACTACAGCACGGGGATGTACGTCAATTTGTATAATTACTACTCCTCGGGTACAGCAGATAGTGTTCGCTACGTGATTACCGACAATGTCATTCGCGGTCAGAAGGGTAATTCCAACACGGGCTATGGGATTTACCTGAATATGATTCAGAATTCCGTTTCGCTTCAGATTAGCAACAACATTTTGCGAGCGAATCAGTACGGTATCTACGTACAAAGTGAGAAGTTATCCAAAGCGAAGATTGAGAATAACGTCATCGACAGCTCGTACTACGACGGCATTCGCTTGACGCGGGTATCGGGTAAGATTCAGGGCAATACCATCACCAATAACGGATGGTCGGGTTCATGGGGAGTGTACATGAATTCGGACTTCAATTACCCGGGCTTGGACTCGCTGATCAATAATACCATTGCGGGCAATGGAAATGTGAGCAGTCCAAACTCGACGACTACGACCCCTACGCGCGGCGGGGTGAGCATTAACGGCCACACTACGGCGGTGCTTAATAACAACAACTTGGTCAATAACAACAGCTTTGATGTAGTCAATCAGGTGGCCGAGGCGGTGGTAGCCCAGCAGAATGCCAAGTTCAATTACTGGGGCCCAGTGACCACGGCAGCCATTGCCACGGGAGGAAACCCCAAGAATCTGGCCCGCATCTACGATAAGTACGATAACGTGAGCCTAGGATTTGTGAACTACGGTCAAAATCTTAATGGATTCATTGGTGACCAATTGAACGATACGCTTTACTACGGTGGGGACACGCTACGGATCACGACCAAAACAGGTATTTCAGGTAACTGGAATACGGGCGCGACGAACAGCAATTCCGTGAAACTCTATAATTTTTCGGGTAAGCTGAGATTCACCTTTACCGTTGGGGGCTTGGCACTGTCCGACTCCATGTACGTCTACGACTTGAAGCGAATCTACGTTTCGCCGACAGGATCCAACGCACAAGACGGCCGCCAAAACAAACCGAAGCTGACGATACAAGCCGCAATCAACACGGCGGACCAAGGCGACACCATTTATGTGGCGCCCGGCACCTACAGCCGGTTTATGATTGAAGGCAAGCGAATCAACGTGTTTGGCTTGGATTCCACGAATCGACCGGTGATTTCGGGATACGATACCGTGCGTGCGGTAGAAGTGGAGTCGCGCGGCGTGGTGCTCAAGCACCTGTCGCTGCGCAACGGCAACGCTCCGGTGACGCGCAACTGGAACCGCGGCGGACTCCTTTTCGGTGGCTACGACACCCTGACGGTCATCAACTGCGATTTCAAGGACGGCTTTGCGTCACAAGGTGGCGACTACTACGGCGGTGGCGGAAGAACAACCTTCATAAACTGCCGATTCCTCAAGAATACCAAAAATGCTCCGGCACTGCCAAACCGAGGAATGTTCTTTGTGGACAACGGAATGTGGATGGAGATGTACAACAGCGTGGTGGACGCCGAGGATTTTGGAAGTGTATTTATGGTGGGGTTCACACACAAGATTTATAACTCAACCATCCTAAATCTTTCGGGTACCCTCTACACGCAACCTTGGACAGGTCATGAGTTTAAGCTGGTGAACTCCGTCGTCACGAAAAAGGCGGGTAAGACGATTCGCTTGACGCCGGACACGACGAACCTTTGGAACGGATGGGGTGGGCCAATTGTACTCAAAAACAACCGATTGCCGCAGATTCCGGCCTCGTACACGTTCAGCAGTACGGCGTCTATTTCGGTACAGAACTGCGACACCCTGCCGGTATTCTTTGAAAATGCGGCCACGGGCGATTACCGCCTTTCGAACCTAGACGAGCACCATAACATTGGAGATGTAACGGTTCCGTTGTACCGCGATGCCTACGGAATGGCGCGCCCCGACATCAACGGCAAGGTGGACCTCGGTGCCTTTGAAAGCAATGCCCAAACGTGTACCCTGAATCGCGCATTTGTTTCGGTAACCAAGAAGGTGAATGCACTTTCTCAAGTCACGCTAAAGGCCACAGGCCGTAACATTACCTCGGTGGTGTGGAGCAACGGACAAACGGGCAGCAGCATCAACGTCTACCCGAGTCAAACGCAGTGGTTTAAGGCAACCCTAACCGACGCCAGCGGATGTACCCACGTCGATTCGGTCAAAGTGGACGTGGTCAACGTAACGTTCCGCGTGGATCTGCGCAACCAGCCTATACCTTCAAGTGGTCCGCACTTAGCTGGAACATGGAATAACTGGGTGCCGAATGCGAGTCCGCTTACTCAGGTTGGCAACACCACGATTTACGAGCGCACCGTCGGATTGGTGGTTGGCGACACCATTCAGTACAAATTCATTAACGGAAACACGTGGAGTGCCGCATGCGATATTTTACCTGCGACCTGCGGTGAAGGCCCGTACGGAAACCGCAAGTTTACGGTTCCGGGTTCCGCCACGGTACTGCCAATCGTTCACTTGAGTAGCTGTACGCAGGCGAAGCCCGTGGACCCCATGCCACTGAACCAGCCCGTGAAGTGCATTGGCGTGGGCCAAGTACTGTCGGCAGGGCCGCAATTGACGAACGTGGTTTGGAATACGGGCGATACCACGAATTCCATTACGGTCACGGCGCCCGGAACCTACTGGTTTACGGCGAAGTACCCGGCCCAAGTGGTGGTACTTGACACGACGTTGGTTACGAATGTGCCGAGCAACGCCATTGCGCTGGGTGCGGTGGTAAACCGGTACGGCGTAACGCTGCCGGCGGTAAACCCAACGACGATTGCCCTGTGTCCGGGGAATACGGCGGTGCTTAGCAACCTGTCTACCGGTACCAACTACCTCTGGAGCAGCGGCGCCACCACGTCGTCCTTGACCGTGAACTCGGCGGGTACGCACTACAGCATGGTTCAGCGAGCCAACGGTTGCTGGGACACTACGGCCTCCGTCACTATTGCCATGAATGCGGCGCCGGATACGGCCGTTACGGTCTCAGGTCCCTTGGCCTTCTGTCCGGGCGGAAGCGTAACCATCGCTGCCGCACAGGGTCTAAACTACCTATGGAGTACGGGCAGCATTGGGCAGTCCATTACGCTGAGTCAGACCTCGGCCCCGTATGCCATTGTGAGCACCAACAACGGGTGTATTGACACTACCCGCACCTTGGTCGTAACGCGCTTTGCGGCACCTGATACGGCCGTGGCAGTTTCGGGACCCCTGTCGTTCTGTCCGGGCGGATCCGTCACGCTGAGTGCGGGAAGTGGCCAGGACTACCAGTGGACCACCGGGGACACCACGCAGGCCATTACGCTTTCGCAAACGACAGCAAACGTTTATGCGACGGTAACCACGGTGAATGGCTGCATCGATACCACGGCAAGCTTTGGGGTAATCCGATTTGCGGCACCGGACACCACCGTCTTGGCCTCGGGTCCTTTGTCCTTCTGCCCGGGTGCGTCGGTCACACTGACCGCGGTGAGCGGCCTGGACTACGCGTGGAGCACGGGCGATACGACCCAAAACGTGGTAATCAACCAAACCGATACGGTGTACGTAGTGGTGACCACGCCAAATGCCTGCGCCGACACCTCGGCCACGTTTGCCACGACGCTGTTCGCGGGCGCTGACACCACCCTTACTTGGACGAACTTGACCTTCTGCGCCAGCGATTCGGCGACGATCACGGCAGCGGGCGGACAGAGCTACGCGTGGAACACGGGCGACACGACCCAAAGCATCACGGTAAACCAAACAGGCAACTACGCCGTAACGGTGACTACGGTCAACGGGTGCGTGGGAGTGAGCGACACGCTAGCCACTACGGTGGTGCCTGATGTGGTACTGCCCCAGATTTTGGGTAACGTGTACGGTTGGTTTGCCTCGGGCGACACGGTCAACTTCTCGGTACTGAACACGGCGGGCTACACGCTGACCTGGGGTATAACGGGCGGAACCATAGCCACGGGCCAAGGCACGGACACGATCCAGGTAATTTGGGGCGCGGCCGACAGCTCGGCAGCAGTTTGGATGGTAGCATCAAATGGAGTTTGCCAAGATTCCGCCTACCTCAACCTGGTCATCTCGGGTTTGGGCACGGGCGAAGGCACGGGCGCGAAGGCTATGGCCTTCCCGAACCCCAACACGGGCGTCTTCACGCTGGAGTGGCAGAATGTGGACGCCACCCAAGTGGTGATCTACAACGGCGTAGGCCAGGTGGTAGCTGTCCAACCTCTTCAGTCCGGTGCGACTCAAGCACATTTTGACTTGAGCACGAGGGCTGCGGGCATATACCGTGCAGTGATTTACGGCAAGGAGGGTCAAGTGACCTTGCCAGTGGTGTTAAGGCACTAAGCGTCATTGAATCACACTTGACCAAAAGAAGCCCCCGGAAACGGGGGCTTTTTCATTCACAATTAATTGATCATTAACTCATATATACCTTCACCAAAGAATTTGGTTAAATCAAAGGATAATGGCAGCTCATTATGATGACATAATAATTGAGTAGTTCACAGAAAATAGAAATGATCAAATTATGATATTATTTGCCTCAAATTAGACAATTTACGCGCAAAAAAAGGCACAAAACATTTGATTTAAAAGCCCATGTAGCGTGGCAATAGCTTTGAAAAAACGATTAATTTTATCCGTAAATCCAAAATAATGAAGAAGTTACTTGCACTCATAGTTCTGTTTTGTATCGTTGACAATACGTATGCGACCCATGCCTATGGGGGTGAAATTACTTGGAAGTGCTTTTCCTCGGGACCCAATGCAGGTTCCGTCAAATTCTATATGACATTATACCGTGACTGCGGCACCGGGAATGCCACTTTGCCCGGAGGCTCGGTAACGATAAATTCCAATTCGCCCTTAGGGAGTATCGCACTGACCCAAATAGGTGTTAATACTGACGTTTCCCCAACGTGCTACCTAACCCCGTCACCCATTCGCTGCAATTTGGTAACCTCGGGTCAAGGTGCCTTAGAAGAGGCCCGTTATGAATCAGGTTTTTTGATTTTAAACGGTACGCCGCCAGCCAGTGGTTGGGAGTTCAGTTATTCACTTTGCTGCCGCCCCAACACCATAACCAATGTTGTTGCACCGGGATCTACAAACCTGTATTTGCGTGCGATAATGTATCCATACACCGTTAATGGGCAGAGCCAGAATACCAATACCTGTTTTGATTCGTCGCCACGATTTCTTGAATCTCCGCGATCCGTTTTGTGTACTGGAATTAAGCACACATTCGGACAGTTCGCCTTTGATGAGGATTTGGACTCAACCTTTTTCAGTTGGGCTCCAGTTATGACTACGGGCAGCACTCCCGTTAATTACGTGTCGGGTTACGCGGCTACAAGTCCACTACCTAACGGGGGGTCGCCAACCTTTGTGCGCGGCAGGACTGGGAATATCACCCTTACCCCTTCCGCCGGCGGGTCCTATGCGACCGCAGTAAAAGTTGAAACTTTTCGCTGTGGCCAAAAGATTGCGGAAGTAGTCCGCGAAATTCCAATCGTAATTAGCAGTACTTGCCCCAGCCTTTCCCAGGGAACGGGACAGCCAAATACCGCTCCGACACTAACAATCAATAATATCGCCGGATACAAGCCTTTAACTCCGATGGTTCTAGCCAACGGCGATACGACTCATTTTGAAGTGACGGTTTTTGCCGGCGAAACGGTGCGATTTAATGCGGTGGCTCAAGATGCACAATTGCTGCCTAATGGGCTACCACAAACGATTACGTTTAGTGCGGTAAGCGGTCAAATGGGAAGTCCACTGGGCAGTGCATCATCAGGTTGCTTGAGGGCTCCTTGTGCGACCGCGACTCCGGTAGCACCGCAAATTGGGCTGTCGAGTCCGTTGACCAATGAAGTTGTATTTAATTGGCAAACCGATTGCGATCACGTTGCGAACCAAAGTTTGCAGTGCGCAAATTCCGTGAGCCGCTACGTATTCGCATTGAAAATGCAGGACAACTTTTGTTCTGTGCCGCAAAGTCGGGTTAAAAGTGTGATTGTAAATGTTGTGGCTACCCAACCCCTCCCGCCCGATCTTTCAAATAGTGTTGCGGTGGTGAATCCCAATGGTGGCGTCGATATGTCTTGGGGGTTTCCCTTAGATACCGGGATGAATTTTGACGCGTATGTCGTTTATCATGCGGCGCATCCGCTCGCGCCCTTTACGGCAATTGATACGCTAAATGCGTACAGCCAACTTTCGTTTTCGCATTCAAATGCTCCGGTAGGGTACAATTACTACTTTGTTAAAACTATGGGAGGGTGCGGCAGCTTGTCAATCCCATCGGACACCATTTCAAGTTGCAGCAATGTGATAATCCAGCAACCTCAGAACGTAGGGGTGTTTACCAACTCCACGTTCGCCAGTTTCACGTGTCAAGCGTCAGATACTGCAGCTCTTTATCAATGGCAGCAAGAGGTGGGTTCAAATTGGATTAATATACAGAACGCCTCAAACTACACGGGGGTAACCACCGATTCTTTGGTGATATCGGGACTATCGGCAACCATGAATGGCCTACGCTTTAGGTGTTTAGTAGCAGGTTGCGAAACGGATACAAGTGATGCTGCGGTTTTATCGGTGCGCTGTGCAGATACCGTGATGGTTATGCCGCAGGATTTTACCGCATACACAAATCCGGGTTGGGCTAACTTCACCTTTCGCCATAGCGATTCAACGGCTTTATTTCAATGGCAAGAATCGAGCGGTTCAAGTTGGACTAACCTGAGTACTGCGGGTCCATACTTTGGAGCAAACACAGACTCATTAGTTATTTATGGAATCAACATGTCGATGAATAACTACGCATACCGCTGTATTGCTACTGGTTGCGCAACGGACACCAGTAATGTTGCATTTCTGACGGTGCTCAACGGCATCGGAGTGGACGATTTTGAAAAATCAAGTTTAACTATTGCCCCGAACCCAACGAGTGGTGTGTTTAAACTTAGTTCGGAAGTCCGAGGCAATTACGATTTAATGTCCCTACACGGTCACATCGTCGAATCCGGCGAGGTAAAGAACGAGTTTGATTTAACACGTCATCCAAACGGCGTGTATTTGCTACGAATACGGACGTCAACACAAACTCACATTCTAAAGGTAGTTAAGCAGTGATGCAAGAGCCCCCGGAAACGGGGGCTTTTTTATTCTGGCCAAAGCCAGGTCCGGGATTAGTGTGCCCACACCGTGGCGCGGGCTAACGCGATCGCTGCTTCGATTTTTGGGCTAAATGATAGCTCGCATAAGATTGGAACCCACTTTGATGAAGTCGGTCAATTTTGGAACGTTCAGGATGCGTTTTGGTTAGCATTTTGAAGTGCGCATTGCGAATTCGGAACAGCAGCTGCTTGAACGTAATGCCTAAATCTCGGTGAATAATATGGGACACGTCGGCGTTGCGCAGGCCGAGCGCCGCCCCGGCGTCGTTGAGGGAATAGCGCGAGTTCCGAAAGCACTCGGGCTGCTCGAGGAGGTTCACGACCCGCTCGATTTCGGCGTTCCAGGGGTGGGTGAGCCGCAACCCGTGTTGGCTCAGAAAGTAGACCGAGCGGGTGGTGCCAAAGGCCAGAAGCACTGCGACGTCAAGGACGAAGCTGGCGACGATCCAAGGCCCGGTGCTGTGGAGGGCCGCCACGCTGGAGTTGGGGTCAATCAGCAGGACGGCGCCGGCCGCCACGCAGCGCAGCAGGGCGTTAGCCAGAAAGAGGAGCTCCCACCGGGCGCTCAGGACCACGTGGGGCGCGAGGTGGGCGCCCCAGCGAACCTTGCGCCACATGAGCCGGCTCAAGACTGCCACCACGTAGCAGCCGTAGGCTACGCCCAAGGTGCCGGGTTCGGCGAATCCGTTGAGGACCCGGCCGCAGTGCGCGGGGGTGCTGTCGGAG
>JACCDM011489248.1_pt1 | contig 12763 bp, 35 predicted proteins | sample 7445851 | NCBI WGS metagenome assembly JACCDM01 (sample SAMN15323438, study PRJNA562643) | freshwater metagenome | isolation source: river surface water | place: USA:Blue River Watershed | collected 2017-08-16
AGAAGCGTAGTGCCAAGTCTTCGGGCAAGACTGACCCCGTGGACGCGATCATCAAGGCGTTCAACAAGCTGGATGCGAAGCAACAGCGCGCTGTTCTGAAAGCGCTGGCATGAGATTTCGGGTCAACCTGACCCGTTTTTTTCCACGGGGCAGCAGCGTGAGGGCTGGCCGCTGTTCCGTTTCCTGTCCAATCCAGCCCCAATCAACCGAAAGGCATTAATCATGCAATTCTTAAACACACCTGAAGACTGCCAATGGCTGCGCAAAGTCCACTTAGGCGGGCGCACTGACTACAAGTTCGAATCCTTCATCCTGTACGGGAACGAAGACTCGCCCACGAAGGTAGACCTATATGCGGACGCCGAACCGCTTGTTACCGACGAACCCCACACCATCACGTTTCTCTAACCCGAAAGGAATCATCATGGAATACCAAAAATACACCCGCCACTGCTTCAAACGCCTGACAGCCGATGAAGTCCGAGAGTTCCGCGAGATGCAAGAAGCGCAGTCCATTGCATGGATGACGGGCAACAAGAGCCGAGCCGCTGAACTGGGCAAGGTACTGGCCGAACTCCGCAACAGCAACCTTGCCTACCGCAACCTGTATGCGTAACCCAAAAGCGGGTCAACCTGACCCGTTTATTCACCACTGAAAGGAGCAACACCATGAAAGCCACTCAATCCATCTTCTTTGTCGAAGTAACCGACACCTATGGCGGCGAGGCGAACTACTGCTGGGTACACCGCTTCAAAGTCCATGCCACCACCTTCAGGGGCGCAATCCGCAAGGTCAGCCGCGAGATGGGCTTACCCGCAGCCCGAATCAATGGGAACTACGGGGACATGGCACGGTACGACTTCAAGGGCGCAGCCATCTGCGCTTTCGTCATGGGCTACGAAGATCAGGCCGAGCACTACACCCGCGTCACATCCATCTAACCACTGAAAGGAACCACCATGAACCGCACTGTCGAAAGACTCCTCGCCATCACCGGCACAATCACGGGCGCTGCCCTAATCACAGCCACCCTGCCCGAACTACTGGAGAACCTTGGGGTACTCACCCTCTTTGGCTACACCATGGGCGTATTCATCATCACCTGCAAACTCAACACCATCTTCAGAAAGGGGAACTAATCATGCGACTCATCAAAGAATCCACAGGCGAGGAAGTTAAGACCGGTGACGTAGCCCATGACTTCAGAGGCGAGGCAGCTATCGTCACAGGATGGGCGCAGCCCAGACACAGCGCAAGCACTGGCCGCGTATACGTGAAAGAGATGAATGAGCAGGGCTTCACCGGCGAATACTACCCGTCCGTGTACGGCCTGAAGTGGGTGGAATGAAGACTACTACACAAAAGGGGGTCAAAATGACCCCTTTTTCCACCTATCCATGACTACTACAAGTGGACAAGAAAAAAGACAGCCAAAACGTAGCGCCATCAAGGCGTATCCAAAAAACAGGCACATTTATATATCTATTTAAATATATGTATATATATAGGAGAGTATTTTTATTTATGCGTTCGTCTTCAAAAACTTTTGTCCTCTTTGGTAAGCAGGGGTTAGTTCTCTTTTTAAAACAGATAAATAAACTCCCCACTTTTCTGTTATCCCGCAGCCACACTGCAAAAGCACTGTCCAAAAACTTGTCCGCCTGTGGTAGTCTTGGATACCGCCTTGGATACCACTGTTAAAAAGGGTAGTAATCATGCACAAATGGATGTACAAAGCCACGCAACGCAAGATCGACAGCGCACTGCTCAAACAATTCCCTGACCAACACGCCCTGAGAAACGGGCTACGCGCAGAGATACGGCAGGTCAAGAGCCAGCGCCGAGCCGAGAAGATCGCAGCAACACACCGGAAAAAACTCTGGGCGGTGTTGATTAGGGATTTGAACTACGAGTACAACAACGTCCGGCAGGGTCTGAAGTACGCGAGTAATCACAGGCAAGAAGAAAAGGAACACGCCTTCACGCAGTACCTGCGGGTGCTGGATAAAGTGCGTGACGAGATCGAAGCGGCACAGAACAACCCCGAAGTACCGAAGCCTACGCCCAGTGCATACAGCCAGTGGGTCAACGCCAAGGCCAAGCGGCAGATAACGAACAACGGTATTCATTGGACAGACTGGGTGCCGAGCCGCATCAAAGCGCAGGTCACTGACCTGTTCAATGCCATACCCCACACGCCGAAGGCCAAGCGCAAGCTGCCATTCCAGCGAACCCAACGCCCAGTCAAGGACAACCCAGCACTGACCCGCCTGATAAAGCGAACGGAAAAGGAACTGGGTTACGTCAAGCAGGAGTTAGACATTGCACCCAACGAACCCACGATACGCATGAAGTACAACCAGATGCAGAAGGCGCTTGCCCGTATGCGGGAGATGAAACCCAGCGAGGCCGTACCCCACACATGGCATGGCCTGTACAAATTCGACAGACCAGAACTAGATGTAGTAAAATCTACATGTAGCAAAACGGGTCAGCCTGACCCGATAAATCAGGCACAACCACAACCGGAAGGAGAAACACCATGACACAAGCAGAACAACTGGTCACCCAGTTCAAGGAAGACGCAGCACAAGCCCGCAAGTTCTACACCGTGGCTATCTACATGGAGGACAGAGCATACGGCGGGCCGGAAGAAGGCGGGTGGTACTACGACACCGCTACGCTAGTCATGGAACCACGGGCAGCAGTCCTGCTGCGCGGGTTTGACAACGAGAAGGATGCATTCGACTACGCCGATGCATTGAACCAAGTCTATATGCCCCAGTGGAACGAAGGCAGACCCGAGATAAGCAGTGTCTTATCCGAGGGGCGCTATCACGCCATCGTCAACGAGGGTATGCCAGCACCGTACTACCCAGAAGAAACACCACGCTACTCGTAAAGGAGAAACAAAATGAAATACACATCCGAACAGCTACACGCAGCAGCCCATGAGATGAAGCGTACTGGTGGGGGCTTTGCCTCCCGCTTGGCCGATGCCTACCTTTACGCTGACTTAAACAATCAAGAGCGCATCTTGACGGCGTTCATGGATTTGTTTGAGAGGTTCATTGAACTTGAGGAGGTGTGAGATGGGAGACGCATTAGTTTGGTACGTAGCAGGAGAGCATGAAGGTATGCCGCAGTTATTCGACACCAAAGAAGCAGCAGAGAAGTACGCACGACTGCTGTTCCCTGAAGAAAGCGAATCGAAGCGGTATGCCCGCATCTACTTCCGCAGAGTAGCAACAATCAAAGACTTGGCGGGTATGCCCACTAACGCTTAAACAAAAACGGGTCGGCCTGACCCGTTATTCAGGCCACAACAACATCAACCGCAACACAACCCGAAAGGAAACACCATGACACACGCAGACTATTGCGGCTATGACCGCTGGGACTGGATGCAGACACTAGCCAATGTCTTGCGAGAGCGGGCACTGGTAGGCAAGCACATCATGAACTACGGCTGGGACGATCTGCCCGCTGGCTACAAAGAGCGTTACCCCGAGCGTGACCACACCAAGTATCGCAAGTGGTTCGACCGCGAGTTCTCCAATGCGCCGATGCATCCGGCTATCCGACAGGCAGTGTACCAAGCACCACCCGCAAACTGGCACCTGCTTGTACTTGAGCATCCCCATGCAGCAGACAGTGACCCGTCACGTATCGCATACACACGCAGTGACGAGCACGGTGAGGCCGACAGGCAGACGGTGACATCCGTTGGCAAGTACTTGACGCGCCACTTCCCTACCCTTGCAGACCACCACATCCGTGACATCGTCATGCGTCACGGCAAGAACCGGTTTGAGATGTGGGATACCGTTGAGCAGATCGTGCAGTCCGTACAACACGGGCCGCACTCATGTATGCGCTGGTCTAGTTGGAACAGCGATCAGCCCCACCCATACGAGGTCTACACACCAGAGAACGGATGGCGGGCAGCGGTGCGGCTCGATGCTAACGGCAACATCACTGCGCGGTGCTTGGTCAATGTCTTCGAAGACCCGCCGATATTCGTGCGGTCGTATGCCCGCAAGGACGGCGAGTACTCACATAGTGACGAGGCTATTGAGGTGTGGCTGCGTGATCAAGGGTTCCAACGAGCCAATAGCTGGGAGGGTTGCAAGTTAGCCCGCATCACAACAGACAGGATGAGCGATGACTTCTGGGCGCCCTACCTTGACGGTGACTGCAAGTATGTCGAGGACTGCGGCACACACCTGCTAATCAGTGACAGCGGGGACTACGAGTGTGACCGTACCGATGGGCATGCTAGTGGTTCATCACGACATACGTGCGATAGCTGTGGGGATCGTGTGCATGAGGATGACCTGTACAGCATCGGGTATTACGGCGAGGAACATGTAGGGGCTTGCTGCCTTGATGCCTATGTGTATGTGAACGGTCGCAACGGTAACGAGTACTACATACCACGAGACGATGCGGTGTATGTCGAGTCGCAGGACACATGGTATGACCCCGAGTATCTCTCACGCTACGACATCGTTGAGCTTGACAACGGCGACTACGAGCACATCGACAATGCAGTGCATCTGGAATACCGTGACATCTGGGTCGAGAGCGATGATGACTGCGTGGTGTATTGCGATCACTCCAGTACGTACGAGCACATGGATGACTGTGTGCAGTTGGAGAACGGTGACTGGGCGCTGGAGTGTGATGCTTGGCAGTGTGAGCATGACGACAAGTGGTACTTGAACGAAGAAGATAGCGTCGAGACACCATGCGGTAAGACAGTACACGCCAAGTATGAAGACGAGTACACAACCAACACAGAGGAGAACTAATCATGAGAGCAACGACAATACTGGGCAAGGTACTTGCCACTGCCTTATCAACCAAACGCCCACACGGGTCAGCAACTAACGTCAAGTTCACTGCATGGCTGCGTGAGCAACTGCCTCTCGACTTGAACAAAGCAGCGTTCTATGACGGTGCTGGCAACCTGCACGTAGACAACCGAAGCAAGGCTACACACAAGACGCTGTTCGTAGCACACGTAGACACAGTGCATCGTAACGAGGGCAAGAACAAGATCGCCAAGACGCAGACACACTGGCGGGCTAAGGGTGATGTGCTGGGTGCAGATGACGGCGCAGGTGTTGCGCTACTCATGCATATGATTCACGCCAACGTGCGTGGCTACTACATCTTCACCCAGGGCGAGGAGCGCGGTGGTGTAGGCGCACGGTATCTGGCAGACAAGATGCCCGCCTTGCTGGGTGAGTTTGATCGTGCCATTGCGTTTGATCGTAGGGGTATTGACTCAGTCATCACGCATCAGGGGTGGGGCAGGTGTTGCTCTGATACGTTCGGCACGGCTCTCGCTGATGCATTGATGGAGGGCAGCGATCACCTGATGATGTTGAACGATGACACCGGTGTGTATACCGACACCGCAGAGTTTACTGACATCATCCCCGAGTGCACCAACATCTCTGTTGGTTATGCGCGTGAGCACACGCAGGAGGAGAGCCTTGATCTCAACCACTATCAACATCTTTCTGTCGCGGTTCTTTCCGTTGACTGGGATGGTCTGCCGGTTGAGCGTGACCCATCGGTGGTTGAGCCTGTGTCCTACGGCACAGGTTCATGGTGGCAAGAGTACAAGACGTACACCAAGTACGACCCTGCCAATGACGAGCCGGACTACAGACGCGAGGATGCTATCGATGCCGTGCTCGATGCACAGTATGGTCACTACGATGCGCTGGCTAATATGGTCGCTGAGTGCATCTGGCCTGACGATACGGCGCTGGCGCTGCGGCATATGAACTTCAAAGCTCTCAAGCCTACGTCACTTGACTGGGCGCTGGAATGCCTTGAGCATGGCGAGGATGTGGACTTGATACTCGACTCGCTGTTCGACGAGTTGCACTTTGCATGATTGTGTAATGGGGTCACGTTGACCCCTTTTTTGAAAGGAGAAGCAAATGGAAAAGCTAAAAACGCAGCAGGGTAAGTTCGAAGTAGTCATCAACCCCGCAGATAATCGCGGGTACTTTGAGCACGAGGACTACGGCGAAGAGTGGGGTGGTGGCCTGTGGTTCGAAGGCAAGAGCCTGACTGACTACGATGGTGTGTATGAGTTGCCCGCCGAAGTCATTGCAGGTATCCGTGAACTGGGCTATACCGTAGGCCGAGAATTTGAATAGGAGGATGTATGACTGACGAAGAGAAACGATTCGACCGCAGGGAAGAAGCGCGGCTCGATGATATGTATGACGCACAATCTGAACCGGACGGGTATGAGGTGGACGAGGCGTTCAACAGATGGTGGAACGCTGACGGGTTGATCGAAGACAATCCATTCACCAGAGATACCCCTGCGTTCTGGGCATGGGAGGGCTGGGTCGCTGGGGTAAGAGCCGAGCGCGAGGCGTGTGCGAAGGTGTTGGATACGATGGCAGAGAAAGATAAACTGTCGAACTACTACCGAGTCGCAGCACTATCTATCCGTGAAAGGGGAGCACCATGACTATCTTTATTCCGGTGTTATGGATTTGTCTGAATGGTCACTGTGAGTTCATGCAGCAGAATCGGCACTTTACTGATGAGGAGGCTTGTAAAGAAGCGGTGCGTGTTCAGAAGCAGAAGTTGCATGATATGGCGGCAAAGACAGGCGAAACAATCACACAACTTGAGGGTACCTGCATTGATGCAACGGTAAAGCGGATACCACAGAGCGCAGGGGGGAAATGATGAAACCTGTAGCATGGATAAAGATACGCGAGTTGTCGTACATGAAAGCCGTAGCCGAACACGGCAAATACGATTGGCAAACTAATCTTGGGCTGAAACCTGAGCCAGATGACGAGGGCTTATATACAGAGACGCAGGTGCAACGGATGATTGAGTTGCTTGAGCGTTGCGAGAACGAGATGCGCTATGCAGGATGGACTAAGTTTGAATCAGACAACACAGCGCGTAACGGCGTGTACGAACAGGTGAAGGAGTTTTTGAAATGACCCCAATCAAACCAACACTAGCCAAACGCACACCACGAGGCATGACAAAAGCGCACCTTGGCAGCAGAGAGATGCGGGAGTTTATCGAGGCCGAGGCTATCGACATCTTCACGACCATGACTAACGGCGGCTGCACGTTTCAGCAAAGTCTGGCAGCTATCTTTCTGTCGGGCATGAACGCAGCAGAGAGCGCAAGGAGAGAACAATGACTGACCGGGAACTGATGCAGATGGCGCTGGATGCGTTGGAGAAAAGCCGTGTGTTTGTTACCACTCGCGAGAAAGCAAAGCACCCTGAAGGAACCGAGTGGTACGACGAGCGGATAGAGGCACTCCGCGCCCGACTAGCGCAGCCTGAACCGGAGCCGGTGGCGTGGATGCACGATTCACACGTTGGATTCAACGTTCCACTCTACACCGCCCCGCCACAGCGCGAATGGCAAGGGCTGACGGATGAGGAGATCAAAGAGATCGTCGGCCCGTGGGGTTCGTTACCTATCAGTGGGTACACACGCAAACTGTTTGACCAAATCGAAACCAAACTAAAGGAGAAGAACACATGAAAGCATTTCCAAACGTATCAAATCAACAGGGCATGGACTTGCGCGATTACTTTGCAGCGAAGGCTATGCAGGGTTTGATACAGCATTTTGATTTTGGTACCTTTAGAGATGACCCGCTAAGAGTAGCAAGATGGGCATACGATGCAGCAGACGCAATGATGAAAGCAAGGGAGGAAAACCATGGATGACAATGACTGGGATGCTGATTTACCTGTGACGATCTTCTGTATTGTAGGACTCGTCCTCGTTTTACTTTTTGTGTTCTTAGGTATCTTGTAGGCGAAGTGCTTACTAACCTATTGACACTCTACCCGTAGTACTTTACCTTTCAATTTCCTTGAACCTATTTCGGAGGGACTATGCACGACAAGACCTTAGACACACTCGACAAACCCAGAGTCACGCCATACGACACAGGCAAGATCAAGATCGGCGTGTACTACGAACCACCACGCCCAGTGCAAGACGAAGATGAGATCGCACTGCAAGACGCATTACTTGGCGGTAAGTGGAGACCCACCGCATCCGCTAAAACAAACTGGCAGATGGTTGCCTTGGCTTTAGGAGGCATCATCATTTACATACTTGGTGTATCCCTTATGCTGAGGTAATCATGTCCGACTTAGCCACTGCACTACAAAAAGCAATAGAAAACAAATTAAACAAGGAGAAGCAAATGCAAACACGTACAACAACACCAGAGAACGTCAAACAAATCATCGACCAGTGGGCAGAGGAAGACCCACGTGATGACGGCAGAGCCAAGCTGCCCCAGACATTCAAGCCCACCAACAACGTCAGCCGTGAGACGTTCAATGCCGTGCGCGACAACCCACGCCTGCAACACAAAGACCTAGCCCGCATGATGGCTAACCGTGGGTTCAACGCTGGCTCGATAGGCTCACTGCTAACCCAGATGACGAACTGCGGCATGATCGCAAGGGACGACACTGGGCGCTACACCGCACTGCAAACAGAGTACACACCGATCAAGGCCAGCAAGCGCGTCAAGCCCAAGAAGAAAGTCGCTGTGCCTGCAACCAAGAAACCCACCGCTGGCATTGCCGCGCTGGAGACGCAGGATGCCGTGGCCAAGAAGCTGGTGGTTATACGTAAGCAAGAAGCCCCTGCCCCTGCCTTTGACCCAGAGCAACTACTATCAACACTTTCTTTTGCCCAAGTCATGGCGCTGTACAAACGCATCAAGACCATGGTGGGAGAGGCATGATGCAGCCAACCATAAACAAGCAACGCGTCTACGATGCCATGCTTATTAAAGGCTTCAGGAAAGACGTAACCATGGGGATGGTTAATTATTGGCTTAGGCCGTACAACATAAACACCCCTGACCCTGAGCTTAAGCGTCAGCCACCACCGTTTAACATACGCGCCCGTGTATTTGTAGGGGAGTGGTTGAAGCCTCTGGCAGATCGTTTGTGGGACACCCAACCAGATCAGGATATAAAGACACTGGATTGGATGGCAAAATTAGAAAATCAAAGAAATCAAAAAATACAAAAAGAACTCAATAAAATAAAACGGCAGACAACCATTGATGAAGGGCGTAGTGATTTGCTGAGGAAAAACCTTGAGCGAAAACGCGAAAGCAACCAGTGGCACATCACAAAACCCACAAGAAATTTAAGGAGGGTTAAATGAGATTCTGGGTCTATGATGACGAGGGGGTTTTGTTTCGCAAGTTCCATGACCGGCATGACGCAGAGAAGTTTATGCAGCCGGGCTGGAAGCTTGTGACCAAGCCCAAAGAGAAAGAAACCAAACCAACCGAAGACACGCACGGGAAAGCACTATGGTGAAACCAACCCTGAGAGAACTGGCCGACTATCTTGATGACAATGCCCGAAGCGAGATGGATAACGAAGCAGCCGCTGCGCTGCGCAAGTTCTCTGCCTTGTTCAAGGTGGCGCATGAGATGGTCACAGCCAAAACGCACGAGCACAGTAAGGCGGCTTACTGTGAAATGATTGACCTGATAAAAGGAAAAACAAATGAGTGAAGTACGCACAGCACGACAGTCCATCGTGGACTTTCTTGAGAAGAACAAAGCAATCATGGGCGGCATCGAAGCAGTAACCACCCTTGACGGCAGGACTATCGATCTCAACAACATGACGGACGAAGAAGCGGCTGAAGCAGCCGAGATGCTACTGGGTGTGGGCTATCCAACGCGCTTAGGCGCTCTGGCCAAATGAAGTGGCTCGCAGTAGTGGTTCTAGCGTTCTACGTGTGCGTAGCGTTGTTCTCGATTTACTGGGGATACGCTGCGTTGACGCAACCGGTAAAGCTCCCCTGCGGGGTGTCAGAGATCAGCCCAGACTTTGATCACAAGCAGCGGGAGCAGTGCAGACAACTGAGAGGACATAAATTATGAAAACCGGAGTTAAATACGACACAGACAAGCCGCGTTGGTCTTTGGTGCCGGAGGGTGTGATGGAAGAGTACATCAAAGTATTGGAGTTCGGTGCCAACAAGTACGCACCCAACAACTGGAAGCACGTACCCCAAGCGACAACACGGTATTACGACGCTGCCATGCGGCACATCGATGCTTGGTGGCGCGGGGAGATGGATGATCTTGAGACAGGGATGCCGCACTTGGCTCACGCTATGTGTTGCATTACCTTTTTAATGTGGCTTGAGGCTGAAGCCAACAAGGAGTTTTAATGAAATGTCCAGCATGTGACAGCACAAAAATCCACACGTACGACACGCGGCGTATCGTGGACAAGGTGGTGCGAAAGCGACGATGTTTAGAATGCGAAGATCGGTTCTACACGCTGGAGCAGTACATGTCCGAAGATGAACTTGAAGAAATACAAGAGTTAAGGAGAAAGCAAATACACCATGACCCCCGAAGCGAAAGTCAAAGCGAAGGTGAGGAAGCTGCTTGACGGGCTTCGTATTTACTACTTCTTCCCCGCAACGCACGGCTATGGCCGATCTGGAGTGCCTGACATAATCGGGTGCTTCATGGGTCTGTTCGTGGCCATCGAGTGCAAGGCAGGCAAGGGGCAGTTGACCGGGCTGCAAGAGTTGGAGCTAACCAAAATAAAAGCAGCGGGGGGATTTACATTCGTTGCTCGTGAGGACAATATCGATGAGTTAAAGGAGAAACTGACATGTCTGATACAAGAGCTTTTGCCAAGCGATTAGATGAGATGAACGAAGATGAGAAGGAGCACTTCCGTGGTCTGATCGAAGCACTTGCACGTTGTTACGGCAAGAACGCAGCGCAAGGTGTAGTCATCATCTCCATTCCAGAGAGTCCAGTGCATGAGGTTATATCGTTGAATGCAACGGACATGGAAGCGCATAATTTAATCAAGTCTGTCGAAGATTACTTTATGTTTATAAACACAATGGATGCACCACCAAAGGAGCAGTTCAACTAAAACAAGGAGAAGCAAATGACTGAAGAATTTAACAAGTGGTGGGATTCAGATGCCGTGACACGTGACGCATCTTGCGGCAGGTGGGACGCGGATAATATTCCCAAGAACAATCCGTATAGCGTAGACACACCTGCGTTCTGGGCATGGGAAGGATGGCAAGCAGGAGTGGGCGCAGAGCGTGAGGCGTGTGCGAAGGTACTGGATCGGATGGCAGAGAACGACAAGCTATCCAATTATTTTAAGGTAGCTGCACTGGCTATCCGCGCAAGGGGGCAATCATGACTGACAAACAACCCGAAGCCCTGCGGCTGGCTGATGCGCTTGATCCGAAAGATGAAGGAAGTAAAACCGTCTTGACGATTTACCTTGCCGACGCAGCCGCCGAACTACGCCGATTGCATGAGGTGAATGCTGAGTTGGTGGAGGCGTTGGAGTTTTGCGCCGGGACTTCTTACATAACAGACGCGCATGACGTGGCAAAAGCCGCCATCGCCAAAGCTACAGGAGAACAACAATGACCATCACACTAACCAGCGAGGAAGCGCAGCAGGTGCTGGATGCGTTGGCAGATGCAGCATGGTGCGTTCAGCACAATAACTTGCCACCCGATGAAGGACATGACTGGGACAAGGAACTCGAACTTCTCCGCTGGCGACTCGCGCAGCCTGAACCGGAGCCGGTGGCGTGGATGCACAGCCTGACTGGTGGAGGTTGGCAAGTTGTGCCGGAAAAGTTATACCCCACAGACCAACCACTCTACACCGCCCCACCACAGCGCAACTGGCAGGGGCTGACTGATGAGGAATGGGAAACAACGCATTGGTCACCAGACTTTCGTGCTGGCGCTAAATGGGTTGAAGCCAAGCTAAAGGAGAAGAACACATGATCGCCCACCTCGATAATGGTAAATCAACAGAGATTCGCCCCGGAGGCTCAACACTAGGACTGCGTGTTGTTCGTTGGGAGTTTGACTTCTACGATATGTGCGAACTGTTGAATAACCCTGAACTGCTACCCGTACTTGCCACCCGTATGCCACCACCACAGCGCGAATGGCAGGGGCTGACGGATGAGGAGCGTAATGATTGTCTGGTTGAGGCAGACCCGTGCGAAGCGTTATTGAATCATGAAGCGTGGGAACTTATGCGAACCATCGAAGCCAAGCTAAAGGAGAAGAACACTTGAGTAAACCATACGAACGAATTATTGTGCTATATTATGATTTCCTACTATGATGGGGAATCAAATGAGAACGCCCGCAGGCGAAGTAAAACTCATAAACGGGGTACGGGTAGCCACTCCAGAGTATCGGTCGTGGCAAATGATGAAAAACCGTTGTCATAATCCGAAAGCCCGAGACTATGCATACTACGGAGGGCGCGGGATAAGCGTATGTAAAAAATGGCGCGATTCTTTTTCTGCTTTTCTTCAAGACATGGGGCGCAAGCCGACGCCAGAGCACACGCTCGACCGTATCAACGCAGACAAAAACTACTCCCCGTCCAACTGCCGGTGGGCAACAAGAGAAACGCAAGCCCGTAACAGAGCATACGCAAAAACAAAAAGCTGGCTGTTAGCAGAAATGCTTGGTGTTAAAAGGTCCACCGCAGCGCACATGATTAATCAAGTTCGCGCAAAGGATCGCGGGAATATGCGTTGGTTTGAGCTTTCTGCGGAACGAGAGCAACTAATAAGAAATTTTTTGAAAGGTAACCATGGCAAAGCCGTATGAGAGAGTAATAGTTTTAGACGTAGAAACTGCATGGGGGCGGGCTGTGAAGCTTGGCTTCTC
>JACCDM010658642.1_pt1 | contig 12754 bp, 9 predicted proteins | sample 7445851 | NCBI WGS metagenome assembly JACCDM01 (sample SAMN15323438, study PRJNA562643) | freshwater metagenome | isolation source: river surface water | place: USA:Blue River Watershed | collected 2017-08-16
GCGTCTGCGTTGGTCGCCTTTCGCAGTAGATGGCAAAAACCCAAACAAATGATATCTATGCAGCCAATGAGCTTTTATGATTTATCCATCAACAGCCTGGAGGGGGAGAGAATCAACTTTACTGATTTTAAAGGAAAATATGTATTATGTGTGAATGTAGCCAGCAAATGTGGATATACGCCACAATATGAGGACCTTCAAAAACTAAGTGAAACCTACAAAGACAAACTGATTGTCATTGGTTTCCCTTGCAATCAATTCATGGGGCAAGAACCAGGATCAGCTGAAGAGATTCAAAACTTTTGCAGTAAAAATTATGGGGTAACTTTTCAAATTACCGAGAAAATTGACGTTAAGGGAAAAGGCCAACATCCCGTCTACCAATGGCTGACCATGAAACAAATCAATGGTATCTCAGATGCCAGCATCAGTTGGAATTTTAATAAAATTTTAATATCCCCTGAAGGAACGTGGATGCATCATTTTGCAAGTGGAGTGAAACCACTTTCGGAAGAGCTGACCAATTTCATACGTTAATTCACTGAACTGTCGACTATTCATCGTACCTTAGGCCATTGACTCAAGTCCGATGCACCCCATGGTATTTATAAATGAGAAATATCCTAGATTCTTATTCTTTGATTCTGTTATTGAAATAGAGAATGAGCTTCTATGGCAAGGTTTTTCCGTTGATGGATATCCTTTTTATTCATGGATTGAGAAAGTTAATGGAAGTCTCCACTCGGCAAACAGCTTTTCATCAGGCCACTGTAGATTGAACGGAGAACCATTTACGTACATCCACAAAATAATCGAAAACCGAACTCAGATTTTATTCACTGAGGACATTCATTTCTCGAGCAGTGAAGGGGAACAGGAGATATGCTTCGCCATTAATCAAAACCATGAAGTTGTTTTTTACAACAATTCCAAATTCCCCAATGAAATACAAGAAAATTTCGATTGGATTGGTCAACCCTTTTCATCATTCATCATTTCATTTGATGACCACGAACTGGTCTTGAATCAAATCACGGATGACCTTTCCAAAGGATCCGTCAGAATAAAGTCTGCAACTCGTTTCGGATATGAGGAGGTATTATTGACAATTATCCCCTTGCAGCAGGGTAAGCAGAAGTTTCATTGGATCTCTATTCAGAACACCTCACATTCAGAAGAATTGTCCGAGCGATTATTCCTCATGGAAAAAAAATACAATCGAATAATTGAGAATTTTCAATTGGGATTGCTTGAAGTAGACCATGAGGGAATTATCATGAAAGCCAACCCCAGCTTCTCAAAAATGAGTGGATATCCACTCATTGAACTATTGGGAAGAGATGCCGGTGATCTCCTCCTTAACGATGAAAATAGGGAGATGATGGTTGCCATCAACAACAAACGAAAAGAAGGTCACTCAGACGCCTATGAGCTGTGTATAAGGAATAAAAAGGGAGAACGCAGGTGGTGGTTAATCAGTGGCGCTCCCAATTTTGATCGAGAAGGAAATGAGATTGGGTCCATTGGAATCCATTGGGATATTACCAAACAGAAAGAATTAGAAACGCAGCTCTTGTTTGACAAAAACCGTGCTGAGGCCATTGCGGAATTTAAAACGCAATTCTTGGCCAATATGTCCCATGAAATAAGAACGCCGCTCAACGCAATTGTAGGAATGACGAGAGAGTTAAAACTGATTGCCAACTCTCCCCAACAAAAAGAATACATCAATGTCGCACAGGTTGCCAGCGTTACCTTATTGAGCATTATCAATGACGTTTTAGATTACTCGAAATTAGAGGCGGGTAAACTCAGTCTAGAGAACCGACCATTTTCCATTCATGAAGTAATAGAAAATGCCGTTATATTGGTTGCCGGTAAAATCAAAGACAAGCAGCTCGAATTTGAATACGTCAAATCAGAAGTCAACATTCCACTCATAATGGGGGATGGCATTAGATTACAACAATGTATACTAAACCTGTTGAGCAATGCTTCTAAATTTACTCAAGTAGGGAAAATAGAAATTAAAATATTTGTTGTAAAAGAAGACCATCAACAAGTTTATATATCAATCGAAGTAAATGATACAGGCGTAGGTATGGATCCAGCCTATCTTGAGCGGGTTTTTGAAAAGTTTTCTCAAGCCGATGAAACCATTTCAAGAAAATTCGGCGGATCAGGATTGGGTCTTAGCATTACAAAATCGCTGGTCGAAATGATGGGTGGGGAAATCCATATCGCCAGTAAGAAACACCAGGGCACACAAGTTCAACTGCATATACCCTTCCGTAAATCGCATGAAGAGATACAGCATTTTGAAGGAGATAATACGACGGCTGACTACAGTCTGTCAGGGATGCGTGTTCTAGTGGTAGAAGACAATGCACTGAACAGAGCCGTAGCCAATGCCTTTCTCTGCCGTCACGGAGTAAGTGTTACCGAGGCACACGACGGAATTCAAGCGCTCGAAATGGTGAGTAATGACTCTTATGATCTTATTTTGATGGACATTCAAATGCCTACCATTGATGGAATTGAAGCTTGCAAAATCATGCGGTCAAAGGGAATTGTCATACCCATCATAGCTTTAACAGCCAATGCGCAACAAACCGAACGCACTAAGTGCCTCACTGCCGGTATGGATGACTATTTGGTAAAGCCATTTGAAGAAGTAGAAATTATCCAAACCTTATCAAAATATTTCCGTAAAAGCGAAATGAGAACATCCAATAACAATACCATGTCATCAGCTCCTTCCTTCGGATTAGAAAGAATAAAAGATTTGGTTGGGGAAGATCCACAGGTAGTCAACAGTATCGTTCAATTGTTCGTACGAGAAGGCACCAGAATTGCCAATGAAGTGCATCAAGCCATCAATGAAAAGAACATTGGAGTTATCCGTGCTCGATTGCATGAACTCCGCCCCAATTTACACAACATGGGAATGGATGAAGCTCTTCAGGCCTTGGAAAATTTCAGATCCCACATTGTTGAGGAGCAAATCGTGGGAGATGGTTCAATGCACGGAAATAAAATGGTATCATTGATCCAACAGGGAATTGAAGACATGAAAAAACATTTAGAACAAAGCGCTAACTAAGGCATGGCAGATTATAGCAAACATCAGAGATTTATCATAGCAGTCGATGACGACGCCATCATTCTGAATGTGCTCATCAATCACTTAAAGCGTTTTTTACCTGAAGATATTACGCTCATAGCACTTGACAATGCAGCAAGCGCATTAGAGGCCTGTCAGCAAATTATTGCTGCTGAATCAGAGTTGGTGCTAATCATAAGCGATTACTTGATGTATCCCATGAAGGGAAGTGATCTATTGATTCAGGTGAGTCAAATCATACCCAAGTGTAAGAAGATTATGTTGACAGGTCAAGCTGATGTGAAAGCCGTTGCAGATGTTATTAATAATACCGGATTATTTCATTTCATCGAAAAGCCTTGGTACCCGAAAGATTTAGAGCTTACCATTCTAGAAGCTGTTCATGCCTACGATAATGAACGACGATTAGAGGCACAAGAAAAAGAATTAAGAATTCTCAATGAGGATTTGCAGAATTTGGTGAATGTAAGAACAGCTGAATTAGAGCAAAAAAATCAGGAATTATTGGAGGGCCTAGAATATGCCAAACTTATACAAAACGCTTTTGTACCCTCTCTAGAGGTGCTCAATCCTGAAATCAAATCCACTTATTTATACGAATCACCATTGAAGGTAATTAGTGGCGACTTTCATTGGGTGCACAAAACAGAGAGCTATGGTTACATCCTTCAGGGAGACTGCACTGGTCACGGATTGGCCGGGGCATTACTGAGTGTATTGGTTATTGATATTGCCAAATCTTACTTACTTAGTCAAAACGATGACATTAACATAGAAGCTGCCGCTCAAGAAATTATCATAGGCCTAAAAAGTAAAGTTCACGTTGATAAGCTTGAGTTTTTAGAAAGTGTTGGCGTTGACTTTTGCATTTTGAAAATTGACTTCAAAACCAACCAAGTGCAATATGCTAATTTCAATTCCAATATTGTAATTTTGGACAAAGAGGAGATTAAAATCATTTCAAAAAGCAAAGGCTTTTTTAGAATGATTGCCCATGAATCTGAAGTTGAAACTGGAACATTTGACGCACATCAGAAGAGAATTATTTTGTTTTCTGACGGTTTACTTGATCTGATGGGAGGTCAAAACAATAAGCGATTAAAATGGGTTGGTCTTGAAAAATGGATTTTAGAGCCCCATTTCTTTGAAAAAGGCCCCAATTATCTCAGTGACAAAATAAAAGAGTTCCTTGCCGGGCAAGAGCAGATTGATGACATCACACTACTCTCTTTATATTGTGAATAACAATGGCGCATGCCAATCCCCTTCCTTATATAAAAAAATGGATTGCTGAAGGCGAGCACGTTCAGCAAGATTTTAAGCTTCGGATAGACGAAGCTCGAAAAATATCAAAGACCATTTCCGCCTTTTCCAATACCATTGGAGGAAGGATATTAATTGGCATTAAAGACAATGGCTCGATTGGAGGAATACGTCCTGAGGAGGAATTTCACATGATGCAGTTTGCTGCGCAACAATATTGTCAGCCGCCCGTGCAGCTTCAATACCAAACCTGGAAGGTTGACGAAAAGTTTGTATTAGAAGTCAACGTGCCAGAAAACGATAAAAAACCGACTTTATGCGAAGAAATTCCCAAAGAATGGAAAGCTTATTTACGAGAACACGACAACAATATCCTAGCGCCCGCCGTTATTCATGAGGTTTGGAAAATGGAAGGTCAATTGCGACCTGAGAGATTCTATTACAGTCCCAAGGAACAACTGTTGATTTCTGAACTAAAGAAGGGAACGAAATCTTTGAGCTCCCTTGCTAAATCTATCTCCGTCAAGAGACAAACAGTGCAAAAAATTTTAGCCAAACTTATTCGATGGGAAATTGTTGATTGGGAGGTAAAAGCTGGCATAGCTTATTTTTCACTGCGATGAAAAAGAGAATTGTGATTTTGAGTGGTGCTGGCATCAGTGCTGAAAGCGGTATACAAACGTTTAGGGATGGTGACGGACTTTGGGAAAATCACCGAATAGAAGATGTTGCAACGCCACAGGCTTGGAATTCCAATCCGGAATTGGTAATGAACTTTTACAATATTCGCCGCAAGCAGGTGATGCTAGCCCAGCCCAACAGAGCCCATCAATTATTGGCTGAACTGGAAAAACAACACGATGTTTACATCATAACACAGAATGTAGATGATCTTCATGAAAGAGCCGGTTCAACACGCGTGCTTCACCTCCACGGTGAAATATTAAAGAAGAGATGCACCATCAACGAAAATCATATTGCTCCAGCAGAAGAAAATATGTTGCTTGAAAAAACGCCATCGGGCGGTTATTGGAGACCGCATATCGTATGGTTTGGTGAAGATGTGCCTCTACTGGAAAAAGCCGCGCAATGGGTAAATGAAGCTGACGTATTCATTGTGGTAGGTACGAGCCTCTTGGTATACCCAGCAGCAAGCCTTATCCATTACGCTCCACTTCACTGCCAACGATGGATCATAGACCCCAAAATACCCAAACAAATCTCTTCTCATTTCAATGTCATTGAAAGCCGTGCTACATCCGGAATTCAGAAATTTGTTGAACTATTTCATCATTGATCCATCTATAGACCCTCTTTCTTGGCTTGATTCCAAAAAACATCCATCCCCTCTAAATTCAAATTGTCCCAATTCAAATTTTGCTCCTTCATTTTGTTCTCCATAAATTGGAAACGACGAATAAACTTTTTATTGGTCCTTTCCAATGCTTCCTCAGGATTCAAGCCGAGGAATCTCGCGTAGTTGATGATTGAAAAAAGCACATCACCCAATTCATTCATCTTTTCTTGATTGTCATTTACATGACATGCATGATGAAATTCTTCCAATTCTTCTTGAACCTTGCCCCAAACCTGTTCTTGATTATCCCAATCAAAACCGACGCCTCTTGCTTTTTCTTGAATGCGCTGGGCTTTGACCATGGCCGGCAATGATTGTGGCACCCCGGATAAAACACCCTTAGCCCCTTCTTTCAGTTTTAATTTCTCCCAATTGGATTTAACTTCATTCTCATCTGCAACCACTGCATCCGAGTAAATATGGGGATGTCGGTGAATCAATTTGTCACAAACGTGATTCAAAGCGTCAGCCAAATCAAACCCTTTGGACTCTTCTGCTATTTTGGCATAAAACACAAGATGTAAAAAAATATCTCCAAGTTCCTTCTTCACCTCAACGGCATCATTATCCAGTATTGCATCACCCAATTCATACACTTCTTCAATGGTCAAATGACGCAGAGATTCCCATGTTTGCTTCATATCCCATGGGCAACCCGCTCTGAGATCTTCCATGATTTCCAACAATCTCACAAAAGCTTCAACCTTGGCTATTTTATTTTTTACCTTTTCCATTATTTCATCATTTCTTTTACCTCGTGCAATTTCTTCATCATGCGCCCAAGTCTATCATTAAATACTTCATCCTTACTCATATATGCATCGCTCAGCTTTGCGGCGGCTTTCAAAGTGGCCACATTACTTTTCCACCTCTTATCCATTTTCCACCGAACCGCGTATTCCAAAATTCTAACCAATCCTTTGTTCTTTACCAATCCTTTTTTACTGAGGTTTTCTTGAATTAATCTTTCAGAAAAATCATTTGAAAAAAATGGCTTTAATTGAATCGGCTCATACTTCAAATCCATCGATAAACACCAATCGCTCCATTTGAAGTGGTTGATGGTTGAGAATCCTGAATAGGGTATCCATGGAATACGGAGTGTGTCGGCAACAATGGCTCCGTGCATTGCCTCCGTAATGATCAATTTTGACCGCATCATTTTTTGCAATACCTGCATGGGTTCCTCAGAGGGACTTATCAATTGCCACCCCAATTCATCTGCCATCTTTTGATGATCGTAAAACAATTCACTTCCGGCATGCGGCATGAATGAGATCACCTCATAACTTCTAACCAAAGGCAAATCCATTGCAGCCAATAAAATAGCGCCATCTGTGATGGCCAAAGTTGGATCCAAGTTCAATCGCTTGGCAGTAAGTGGCCCTCTTACGCAGAGAAATTCATAAGTTGAAAGATTCTGCGGAACGGGGCCATAGGTGCCTGCATCACCGTCGGCTAGCCCGGATGAAAAAATCAACTTCTTTTGAGGAAATCTTGACACCAATCCTATCAATGATCCCACACCCACAAACAAATCGGGATCGTTTTCATTAAAAGTATTGGGCAGGAAATAATCAAAAATCATTGGGTTCAATTGATCTCCAAAATTCCTCCCTTTATGGTAGTATAATTTCATTCTGCCGAAATCATTTCATCAAATTCCACCTCACTGATAATGGGAATTCCCAAACCCTTGGCCTTTTCTAGTTTAGCTGGTCCCATGTCTCTACCCGCAACCACAAAATGTGTTTTTGCAGAAATACTTCCTGACACCTTGCCTCCATTGGACTCAATTACTCCCTTGAGTTCATCTCTTCCATATTTCTCAAAAATCCCACTCACGACAAAAGTTTTCCCACCCAATACGTTGGATTGCATGCTATCCGTTTGATTGGATTCCAATTGAATTCCGGCATTTCTCAATTGAATCATCCATTCTCGATGAATTGGATTTGAAAAATAGGACAGGATGCTGTCAGCAATTTTTTCCCCAACTTCCTCAACGAGTAAGAGCGCATCTTTATCAGCTGACATCAGATGCTCAACACTTTTTAGCGATCGAGCCAATTTCTTGGCCACCGTTTCCCCAACGTGGCGAATGCCCATTGCAAACAATACGCGCTCAAAAGGAACTTGTTTCGACAGTTCGATGGAGTTTTTTAAGTTTTCTATGGTCTTTTTTTGCAACGAACGCTTCCGAAATTCTTGGGCATTTTCATCCCAAATCGAGTATTCAAATCCAACAAGATTATCCAAATTCAAGTGAAACAAATCCACCATATTGTTCACCAATCCTGCTTTGAAAAAAGCAGTGAGTGTTTCCACCCCCCAACCTTCCAAGTTCATGGCCTTTCTGGAAACAAAATGTTCCAATTTACCAATCATTTGAGGTTGACATAGATCTGCATTAGGACAATAATGTTGCGCCTCTCCTTCCTCTCTAATCAGGGCTGTTTGACATTCTGGGCAATGTTGGATGTAGGTATGAACTCCTTGACTACCTCTTGGTTTTTCAGTATCAACAGCCACTACTTTTGGAATAATCTCTCCACCTTTTTCAATCCAAACATAATCTCCCTCACGAATGTCCAATTTTTGGATTTGGTCAGCATTGTGCAGTGAAGCTCTTTTCACTGTAGTACCTGCTAAAAAAACCGGTGTCAAATTGGCCACAGGCGTTATAGCGCCTGTTCTTCCCACCTGATAGGTTATCTTTTCCAAACGTGTTGAGACACGCTCAGCCTTGAATTTATAGGCAATGGCCCATCTTGGACTTTTTGCTGTCATTCCTAACTCATCCCAAGATTGGATACTATTGACTTTTATTACAATTCCATCGATGTCAAATGGAAGATCATGTCTGTGCAAATCCCAATGCTCAATAAACTGCATCACCTCAGCAGGGGATGTAGCTTTCTTAATCATCCATTGCTCTTCAGAAGGGACTGGAAATCCCCAGTCACCGGCCTTTCTCACTTTATCATAATGGGTATTTGTCTGGGAGTCGTCTCCCAAAACAAAATACATCATTGCTCTCAAAGGTCGCTTAGCCACCTCCCTGCTATCCAATTGCTTCAGTGTACCTGAGGCCGTATTGCGCGGGTTGGCATACAATTCCAAGCCCTGTTCCGCCCGCTCCTTGTTCATTTTTTCAAAATCAGCCTTGGGAAGAAATATCTCCCCTCTGATTTCAAATGATGGTGGAAAATCACCTTGTAACTTCAATGGTATGTTCTTTATCGTTCGAACATTTGCAGTCACATCTTCCCCTTGAGTACCGTCACCGCGGGTCAATGCTCTGATCAATTCCCCAGCTTCATAAAAAAGTGAAATGGCAATGCCATCATACTTCAATTCCATCACCAATTCCACCTCCGTTTTCCCCAAGCCCTCTGTAACCCTCTGAAACCAATCAGTAATTTCCAACTCTGAATAAGTGTTGGATAAAGACAGCATCGGCCTAACGTGCTGAACTTTCTCAAATTTCGAGGACAAGTCTGATCCCACGCGTTGAGTAGGTGAGTTGGGCAATCTCAGCGCTGGATAAAAACTTTCCAACGCCTCTAATTCTTTCATCCAAACATCAAACTGTTCATCTGAAATGGTAGGTTGATTTAAAACATAGTACCGATAATTGTGCTCATGCAACAATGATGAGAGTTCCTTGATTCTTTCCTGCGACATACGTCTTTCTTGAAGAAACAAATGTAACCCTTAATGAGGAATTTGCATCAAGCATCACACTCTTGTTGTGCTTTTGAAAATTGCACAAGGAAATGATTTTTCCAACTCACATTATTCTGTGGCAAACGCAACAACACTTCCTTAAAATTCTGACATTTTGTTGCAAGAAAACTCCTCATGCGCTGCTGTTCATCTTCAGAAATAGCGCAAAAAGCCTTCAGAATTTGCCAATCAAAAACGTCAAGCTGTTCAACAATTTGCCAACGGTGAGTAGGTCCATTCATCACATGCCAACGTCCATCTTTCATGGGCTGAATAAAACACTGTCCCCCCATGAATGCGAGGCAGCCTTTTTCACGTTGATACTGGTGCGATTGCCATGCAACGAAATGAGCATGGGACGTGTCTTGAAGATAATGTGGAATGTTTTGCATGGTGTTTATGTTTTATGCAAAACTTCCACTAGATATTGTAACCAATTTACAATGTGAAATTTAATTTTAAGTTATATTCGCAGGGTATGAAAAACCGAGGCATTTCGATATTCGTTTATTCGATTCTTTTCACCACCATATTTATGGTATCAGGCCCCCTTTCCATTTTCGGACAAGATGAGCCCAGTAGCGCTTTTACCCAAGATCCCACAACAGGATGTATATCCATTAACGTGGATCCTACACAATACACTCCATCAGTCAACCCTGGTGGTCCAGGTTGTGCCAATAACCCGAGTTGGGCCGGCAATCAGCAACCTGATGTTTGGGTTTTAATCAATGTCCCCAGTACAGGCGTTTTATTTTTAAATCCATCAGGGACAGTGGACGCCGGAATGGCAGCTTACACTTTCAACGCTGCAACGAACACCTATACCTTGTTGGACTGTGATGACGATACGGGTCCTGGTTTGATGCCTCAAATCACGGTAACGCAGCCAGCAGGAACCCCCATATATGTTCAACTTTGGGCATATGGTGGTGGAAATATCTCTTTTCAAATGTGCAGTGCAGAATGTGCTAGCCCACAGGCCTACAGTCCTGATGCCGATGGTGATGGATACGGAGAAGCAGGCGTTACAGTAACAACGTGCAACCCTGAACCCGGTTGGGTGACCAACACTGGAGACTGCAATGACCAGTGCGGTACCGTTTACACCGGAATGCCTTGTGATGACGGAAATCCTGAAACCGTAGGAGACGTGATTGTCGGAAGCAACTGTATGTGTGAAGGAACAATACCCACATTAAATGATTGTATATCTGGTGGTGCTGAGTCTTTTACCTTTACCCCTGCAGCGGCTTTAGCCGCACCTGTTATTGGAACCAATGTTCAGATTTGCTATGAAATAGACTGGCAAAGCATGAATGGTCTTTGGATGGATGGTATGCAATTCCAGCTTGGACCTGGTTGGACCGCTATCGCCCAGGATGTATTGCCCGCCAATTGTAATGGCGGTGGAGGTAACTGGACTTATTCGGCTACAATCAATCCATCGACAACTTGTGGTGGAGTAGATGATTTATCAGGAACCAATAACACCGTGGGTTATTACTTTGATTACAATGGATCCGGATCACCTGGTACAAACTGGGGAGATGCCGGAAGTTGCAACTTTACGGGCTGCATTACAGCTACCATTAATAGTGCAAATTTGGCGGACTTATCCATTAATGTATTAAGCGGTGGCGATAACGTCTTTGGCAGTTACGGTGGCGGTTGTGGCGAGTGTGTTCCCACTGGTTACAGCTTCCCCCCGCCTTCAGTTGGACCCGCCACATGTGGCATTAATCTTCCTGTTTGTGTTACCCCTTCCCTTTGTGACGAAAATACTGGGTTGATTACGATTGACAACACCAATCAAAATTTTGTTGCTTTTTTCAATCCTCCGGCATCGGGCAACTTAATCATTGAGGTGAACGGTCAACAAGTACAGAGTATCCCTGCGCCATTTGTTGGCAGCCCTGCTGACATGGATTTCACCATGTATGCCAATGGGAGCGCGACCAATGTTGTGACGGCCTATTTTGATGCCTTACCCACATGCACCGCTACGTCCAACTTGGCGTCTCCTGCAGCTTGTGGATGTCTAGTTGAATTTCAAAGTGTAACTGCTACTTGCCAGCCCATGCCGGTTGGTGGTTCAGGTGACAATTATTATGATGTTGAAGTGGACTTAAATGTCAACGCATTGCCCATTGGTTCTACATTGACGATGGAATACGAGTGCGGTGGTACTCAACCTTGGTTGATTAACAACAATCTGGTCATGACCACAATCAACGACAACACATGGTCTTTCGGTGTATTTGCGCCACTGAATACCCAAGGAGCATTGGCGCTTTCCAACGATGGTCTTTGCGATATTACTTTCACTATCGTAGATGCTGGTGGCAATGATCTTGGGGGTATTTGTACTTTACCCGCTCCAGAAACAGTTACGATTCCTCAAATTGAGTTGATCAATCCTTCTGTTACCAATTGCACTTCAACCGCCCAAGGTTCCGCATTTGATGTTGCACTTACAGCGAACATAGCAGGATTTGATGTGATGTCCGCCAACAACATCCTATCTTTCTTCAATAACGGCGCTCCCATTGCTGTATCAGTGAATGGAAATCCTGCAGCCAACACATTTGATCTTACCACCCTACCCGCAGGAACTACAACCATTGATTTGGATTATACCAATGTTGTTTACAATGACGCAAACGCCTTAAGCTTTTCCATTTCGGATGGGGCTTGCAATTTCAACGCTTTGGTAAACGAGACTGATCCCGCCACTGCGGCTGTTCTCTCCAATGCTTTCAACTTCACCATCAATAACACCGCTGGCAATCCATTTTTCTCTGAGCCTTGTACCTGCGAAATTACCAATCTTCAAGTCACCAATGCCACTCCTGATTGCATTGGCTACGGCAACTTCTTTGAATTAGAAGTTAGTTTTGATTTCGCCTACCCTCCCAATGGTGTTGATGCACACGTCTATTTCACTTCCACTCTGGACACTGTTGCGAATCCGGTTTTCATTAAAAACACATTGAATCAATATCAAAACTTTTCCAACACCTACACTACAGGGAATTTCCCACCGCTTTCTTACTTTGCTCAAATTCCAACCCCACCCGCTGGTGTTGGATTAACCGAGGCCTATACCAATAATTTGGTTGTTGACTTTGAATATCCCAATGGGACAGGGTTGACTTGTACTGCCATTGTTCCTTTTACGCTTCCAGGTGCTTGTAATTGCGATATTGTTGACATGGGGACATTTAGCCCTGCAGTAACTCCGGCAGGAGCAGCAACTCCTAATCAGATGGTTCTTTGCC
>JACCDM010879463.1_pt1 | contig 12749 bp, 9 predicted proteins | sample 7445851 | NCBI WGS metagenome assembly JACCDM01 (sample SAMN15323438, study PRJNA562643) | freshwater metagenome | isolation source: river surface water | place: USA:Blue River Watershed | collected 2017-08-16
ATCATTGCTGTGGCACACACCCAGTTTGCGCAGATGTCGCCAAGTGGCTTGAAGAGAAACTCTGCTCCACGCACAGCAAGCCCGTGATTGCCGACTTAAAGGCTCTGCATGATCGCAAGGAGATGGAGGCGCAGGGGTTTGAGGTGTTTCGGTTTTAGGGTGAGGGTGAACAGCGACGGATCGCCGGCTTCGCCGGCGATAATGAAGCGAATCACTGCTCAGCTTTGCTTCCTAGTCAATTGTGGATTGCCACATTCGCTGCGCTCACTCGTAATTGCAGATATGAATGACTAACTCCTCCATCAAACGCCTCTGGGCCCATCTAAACCGTCGTCGCAAGAAGCAGCTGGGCTTGCTCTTGGCGATCATGGTCATAGCTTCCTTTGCGGAGGTTGTGAGCATTGGTGCGGTGTTGCCCTTCCTTGGCGCTTTAATGTCCCCAGAACAGGTTTTTGCCAATGAATACATTCAGTCAATCGTTTCGAGCTTACAAATTGCTCAGCCGAATCAACTGCTCTTTCCGCTGACCCTGCTTTTCATCGTAGCAGCCATTTTTTCAGCGGGCATGCGCCTAACATTGATTTGGGCGCAGACTCGGCTAGGTCATGCAATCGGTGTTGATTTAAGCGTCCAAACTTACGAAAAAACTCTGTATCAGCCTTATTCGGTACACGTTTCCCGCAGCAGTAGTGAAATAATCGCGGGAATTTCAGGCAAGATTAGCTCGGTTGTTTACAATACCTTATTGCCGCTACTCACTGCGGCAAGTTCGGTTTTAATACTCGTGACTATCATGGCAGCGCTAATTGCCATTGACCCTGTTGTAGCGGTTGTCACTTTTGGCGGCTTCGCTGCGGTGTATGCGGTGATCATGGTTCTATCTCGCAAACGGCTAACGAAAAATAGCCAGCTTATTAGTCACGAATCGAGCCAGGTGGTGAAAGCGCTGCAAGAAGGTCTTGGTGGAATACGCGATGTTCTGATCGATGGCACTCAGGCCGTATATTGCAAAATCTACCGGTCGGCAGATCTGCCATTAAGACGGGCGCAGGCGAATAATCAGATCATCACCGCCTCACCACGATTCCTTATCGAGGCGTTGGGTATTACGCTCATTGCTGCTGTAGCTTATGCACTTACGGGCCGTGAAGGCGGCATTGCCGCCGCAATACCTTTACTCGGTGCGCTGGCCATTGGCGCGCAGCGGTTATTGCCTGTGTTACAGCAGCTTTACGGCAGCTGGTCTAGCCTTCGTGGCGGGCAAGCATCGCTCGACGATATTTTAGATCTTCTGGAGCAACCCTTTCCAGCTTATGCGAGAGAGCTTGCAAGCGAACCTATCACCTTCACAAAGTCCATAAAGCTCAATAACATCAGTTTTCGCTACACGGACCATACACCGCGGGCACTACAGGGCATTAACCTTGAAATACCCAAGGGTGCCCGGGTCGGTTTCATGGGAACCACCGGCAGCGGTAAAAGTACACTGCTGGATATTCTTATGGCGCTTCTTCTGCCTGAAAAGGGTAGCCTATCGATTGATGAAACGGCGATTAACAAGCAAAACTTCCGCAACTGGCAGTCGCATATTGCCCACGTTCCGCAATCAATCTTTCTTGCGGATACAACCATTGCCGAAAACATTGCTTTTGGGGTATCGGCAGATCAGATCGATTACCAAAGGGTTGAAATGGCCGCCCGACAGGCCCAAATCGCCAAGACCATCGAATCTTGGGAGAAAGGCTACGACACTTACGTTGGTGAGCGAGGTGTAAGGCTCTCCGGTGGGCAGCGCCAGCGAATCGGAATTGCTAGGGCCCTGTATAAGCGAGCTGATGTAATCGTGTTGGATGAAGCTACCAGCGCCCTTGATAACGAAACAGAGGCTGCCGTGATGGACGCAATTGATGAAATTGGCAATGACATTACTTTGCTAATGGTTGCCCACCGCCTAAGCACACTAAAAACTTGCAATGTCATTTATGAACTAGAAGCCGGCCAAGTCAAGCGGCAAGGCTCATACCGCGAAATTGTTTCCGACACAAAAATAGTCGCTATTCGATAAAACTATGCTCAATGACTCCTCAATACTAATAACTGGCGGCACAGGTTCCTTCGGGAAAGCATTTGTCAAAACAGTTTTAATGCGCTTTCCTAGCATTAGACGCCTGGTTGTATTTAGCCGAGACGAACTCAAGCAGTTTGAAATGTCGCAAGAGTTTAGTGACTCTGAGCATAAGGGATTGCGCTACTTTCTGGGAGATATTCGGGATTACAGTCGACTGCGTGAAGCACTCGAGGGCATTGATACTGTAGTACACGCGGCCGCCCTAAAGCAGGTCCCGGCTGCAGAGTACAACCCATTCGAATTTATTAAGACTAATGTCATTGGGGCTGAGAATCTCATTCAAGCATGCTTGGACAGGGGCGTGAAGCGCGTGGTGGCTCTTTCCACCGATAAGGCGGCCGCCCCGATTAATCTTTATGGCGCCACGAAGCTTTGTTCTGACAAGCTATTTACCGCCGCCAACAATATTCGGGGAAACAGAGATATACGCTTATCTGTAGTGCGATATGGCAATGTAATGGGTAGCCGCGGCTCGGTGATCCCTTTTTTTCTGGAGAGAAAAAAAACGGGTGTATTGCCAATTACAGACCCAGCGATGACGCGTTTTAACATTAGCCTGCAAGAAGGCGTGGATATGGTGCTCTGGGCGTTGGAAAATGCTCTTGGCGGTGAGATCTTCGTCCCTAAGATTCCCAGCTACCGAATTACAGATGTTGCGAACGCGATTGGCCCAGAGTGTGAGCACTCAGTGGTGGGCGTACGTCCCGGCGAAAAAATCCATGAGGAAATGATTACCGCAAGCGATAGCTTTAACACCGTTGACCTCGGCCAGTATTTCGCAATACTGCCTCAGTCGGGTAGGGCCACAAAACCCACGCATGATCGGTTACAAAATCCAACGCCGGTTTCTCTGGGGTTTACCTACAATAGTGGCTCAAACTCTGAGTTCTTAACCGTTGAAAAAATTCGCCAGCTTATCCGTGAGCATATCGACCCAGGCTTTGCAGTCTAAACAATGATTCCCTACGGTCGCCAAGATATTTCTCAGGCTGATATAGATGCAGTGGTGGAGGTGCTGCGATCTGATTGGCTTACCCAAGGGCCGATGGTGCCCAGGTTTGAGCAAGCGGTTGCCAATTATGTCGGCGCTAAACATGCCGTGGCGGTGAATAGCGCTACAAGTGCCTTACATATTGCTTGCCTTGCCCTTGGTGTTGGTCCCGGAGATTGGGTGTGGACCAGCCCCAATACTTTTGTAGCCAGCGCAAACTGCGCTCTATACTGCGGAGCGCAGATTGATTTTGTAGACATTGACTCGCGCACCTACAACATGAGCTTAGAGCGCCTGGCTGAAAAGCTCGAACAAGCAAAAGCCACGAACCGGCTGCCGAAAGTAGTAATCCCGGTGCACTTCGCCGGTCAGCCGTGTGACATGCCGTCAATTCATCAGTTAAGCCAGGAGTACGGCTTCAGAATTATCGAAGATGCCTCCCACGCCATCGGCGCGAGTTACGCCAACCCCCTCATCGCGAGGGGCATAGCTCCTTCGCGATCTACCGACTGCGTACGGGTTGGCTCCTGCACCCATAGCCACATTACAGTTTTTAGTTTCCATCCTGTCAAAATCATTACTACCGGTGAAGGTGGAATGGCCGTAACAAATGACTCTGAACTTGCAGGGAAAATGTCGCGCTTGCGCACTCACGGAATCACGAACAAACCCGAGCTTATGCATTCGCGCCCCGCTGCGGAGATCTGGAACTATCAACAGATAGATCTTGGCTTCAATTATCGAATGACCGACATTCAAGCGGCACTCGGCTTAAGTCAGCTGGTGCATCTAGACGAGTTTCTGACTAAGCGACGTAAAATTGCTGAGGTATATGATCAGGCTTTTGAAGATCTGCCGATCATTACTCCGTGGCAAAACCGGAATTCTTATTCGAGCTATCACCTTTATCCTATTCGCCTAAGCGCTGTGCGTAGTCGTAACATAAGGCAGCGCCAGTTATACGACACTTTGCGGGCAGTAGGTATTGCAGTGAACTTACATTACATTCCTGTGCATCGCCAGCCTTATTATGAGGCGATAGGTTTTAAGGTGGGTAATTTCCCTGAGGCAGAGCTTTTTCATAATGAGGCCATAAGTTTGCCGATATTCCCAGGTTTGTCCTTTGCAGGGCAGACATTCGTCTGTGACGAACTAAAGCAGGTGTTGGTTTGATGTATAGAGGGGCTCAAAAGGAGAAGATTTTGTAAAGTAAAGGTGGCGCGTGGCTTTACCGCAACCATGAGGCTATTGGGTGAAAGAACTAATGGCACCGACCACTTGATTATTAAAGCTATCTCCGATTGCTTGCCGTTTAACGAGCGCTAGTTCGATATCGTAGTCTTTGATTACTGTTTACATCTGTGCGATCGAGGTGACTTATTTTCAATCGCCCGAAAAGCTAGCAGAGCATTGAAGCTTAAAGGCTATGTCACTATTCTTAACTTTTGCTCCCTAACGGTGTGAAAAAATTATCACCATCCGCCAAGGTTATATTCCTTCAAAATGGATTGCCGAAATCTGTTCGATTGGCACCCGTATTACACATGCATCTCGCGCAAAGTCGGTGCTCGTAGCACCAATAAAGTTATAGACAACCCTAATTGGTGGGTTAGTACATCAATCATCAGAACAAACACCGCCCTTGAGTAAATTGGCCCTCGGAACTGCTCAGTTTGGGCTCACGTATGGAGTTGCAAATACAGCAGGAAAAGTACCGATTAGGGAGGTTCAGAAGATTCTCGAGCTCGCCAGGAAAAGTGGCATCGACGCAATTGATACAGCGATAGCTTACGGCGATAGTGAAGACGTGCTTGGTTCATTGGGGGTGTCTGATTTCCAGGTGGTAACAAAGCTAGGTGGCGTTTTAGCGGGCTCACAAAACGTACATAGTAAGGTTCAAGCAGAGGTAGAGGGTGCTCTTTCAAGGTTGGGTTCCACTTCACTCTACGGTTTTTTATTGCATAGTCCAGCGGATTTGTTTAGTAAAGATGGCGAAATCCTTGTCGCAACCCTTATAAGCCTAAAGGATATGGGACTTGTTCGTAAGATTGGCGTTTCGGTTTATGAGCCAGAAGAACTTCGTCGTGTAATGCAAGTTATGTCGCCTGACCTTGTGCAGCTACCACTTAATTTGGTAGACCGACGATTTGAGCGTGAGGGCTTATTAAACGAGTTGCACGGTCAGGGTATTGAAATTCACGCGAGGTCAGTTTTTCTACAGGGCCTGCTTTTGATGTCTTTGGAGGACATACCGGTAAAGTTTCATAAGTGGCGCGAACTTATGAAACGCTGGGCATCGGTCAAACAAGACACCCCAGTTTCCCCGACTGCTCTTTGCTTGTCTTATCCGCTCTCACTACCAGAAGTTAATCGTGTGGTGGTTGGCGTAGATAACCTTGGACAGCTGACAGAGCTACTTTCTGCGGAATGTAGTGAAGCTTCGAATGTTGATCTGTCTTTTCTAGAGTCGACCGACCCTATTTTAATAAATCCAGCGAGATGGAACACCCTTTAAAAGTCGTCGCCATTGTTCAAGCTCGCATGGGCTCCAAACGTCTACCCGGCAAGGTAATGAAACTAATCAATGGTGTGCACATGATTGAGCTTTTGCTGAAGCGACTTGCTAGGAGCAGCCGCGTTGACCAAATCGTTGTAGCAACTTCAGACGCAGCAATAAATCAGTCACTAGTAGACCATGTTAACCGACTAGGTTTTGCCTGCGAGCGAGGTAGCGAAAACGATGTGCTTGATCGTTATGTTCAGGTAGGAAAACAGCACCATGCAGATGTAGTTGTTCGCATTACAGGTGACTGCCCGTTGGTTGACCCAGTGCTGGTTGACGAGTGCGTTGCCGCATTCTTCGAGCAGGGGGTAGATTACCTGAGTAATATCGATCCGCCAACATATCCAGACGGTCTTGATATTGAAGTAGTGAAATTTTCTGCGCTCCAAAAGGCGCAGACCGAGTCATCAGATCCATTTGATCATGAGCATGTCACTCCTTACATACGTAAGTCTTCGCAGTTCAGAAAGGGCGTTAAAAGCAACTCTGAAGACTTGTCCGTATTGCGCTGGACGGTGGATGATTCAGAAGACTTCGAAGCAATTACCAATGTGTTTGAGCATTTTTCCCCTGATGTTTACTTTCCATGGAAAGATGTGCTTCAACTCCAGCAAGACCAACCGAAACTATTTGAGCCAAATCAGGGCACTCAGCGTAATCAGGGGGCGCATATGGGTACGGGTCAAAAGTTATGGCAGCGAGCCAAGAGGGTAATTCCTGGCGGCAATATGCTGCTATCCAAGCGCGCTGAAATGTTTCTGCCAGATCAGTGGCCCGCGTACTTCAGCAAGGCGAAAGGCTGCAAGGTTTGGGATCTCGAGGGAAATGAATATATCGACATGTCAATTATGGGGATTGGCACGAACACCTTGGGTTATGGTCATCCCGAAGTCGATGAGGCAGTTCTCAAAACTGTTCAGAGTGGCAACATGAGCACACTGAACTGCCCGGAGGAGGTGTACCTTGCCGAAAAGCTTGTTGAATTGCACCCCTGGGCGCACATGGTCCGCTTTGCACGCAGCGGCGGAGAGGCAAACGCTGTTGCGATTAGAATTGCGCGTGCTGCCGCCGGCAAAGATAAAGTGGCAATCTGTGGCTATCACGGTTGGCACGATTGGTATCTCTCCGCAAATCTGGGCGACGATAAAAGCCTGGATGGCCATTTGCTTCCCGGGCTAGAGCCAAACGGCGTGCCAAGAAATTTAAAGGGAACTGTTTTCCCGTTTAATTACAACCGATTTGATGAGCTGGAAGCCCTTGTCAATACGCATGATTTTGGCGTAATAAAAATGGAAGTGGTACGTAACTTGGAGCCAGAGGATAACTTTCTGCACAAGGTTCGCAAGCTTGCGACTGATCGTGGGATTGTCCTAATTTTTGATGAATGTACATCAGGGTTCCGAGAGACATTCGGTGGCCTGCACAAGAAGTACGGTGTAGAGCCTGATATGGCCATGTTTGGCAAGGCGCTTGGCAATGGCTATGCGATTACAGCCACGATTGGCAAGCGTGAAATCATGGAGGCGGCACAAACCACCTTCATTAGTAGTACTTTCTGGACTGAGCGAATCGGCCCCACGGCAGCGCTGAAAACCTTAGAGGTGATGGCGCGAGAGCGTTCCTGGGAGTTAATTACGCAGACTGGCTTGAACATTCGTGAACGATGGCAAGATCTTGCTACAAAGCATGGCTTTTCGATCAGCCATTGGGGCTTGCCCGCCCTTACTGGGTTTACGATCAATAGCCCCCAGTCGCTTACATATAAAACATTAATCACTCAGGAAATGCTAGCCAAGGGCTATCTTGCTGGCAACAGTTTCTATGTTTGTACCGAACACAAACCGCATGTAATTGATGAGTACTTTAAGGCAATAGATCCGGTCTTTAAGTTGATCGCAGAATGCGAAGATGGTCGAGATATAAATGTTTTGCTCAAAGGGCCGATTTGTCACGGCGGGTTTAAGCGGCTGAACTAAGCCATTGAGCGATGAAAATAGCATTTCGCGTTGACGCATCAGTACAGATCGGTACTGGTCACGTGATGCGCTGTCTCACCTTGGCGAAGGCGTTACGCGAGCGTGGAGCAGAGTGCATGTTCGTATGCCGAGACCATGAAAGTAGCTTAAATGAACTACTTCATTCGCAGGGTTTTGTGGTGCACGCTCTACCCCCATGTGAGGAGCCGCCGCATCGTAATAATCAACCCACGCTTGCTCATGCGCATTGGTTAGAGACTAGCTGGCACACGGACGCCCAACAGACAATCGAAGCTCTCGGCGACGGCGCAGTTGACTGGCTAATCGTTGACCATTATGCGCTGGATAAGCGTTGGGAATCAGAACTTCGACCTCATGCAAAAAAGATCATGGTGATTGACGATCTTGCTGATCGCGAGCATGACTGCGACTTGCTGTTAGATCAAAACCTAGTTGCAAATTTCGAAAATCGTTACGATCACCTCGTTGCATCAAGTTGTACTCGCCTGTTAGGGCCGAAATACGCCATACTTCAGCCTGAGTATGCAGAGATGCGTTTGCGCACTCCGCCGCGAATTAGCCCGGTTAGCCGAATTTTCGTGTACTTCGGCGGAAGCGATATATACAATTTAACGGAGCTCGCCGTCTCCGCATTTCTGAATCTCCAACATAAAGGTTTGCAGCTAGATGTGGTAATAAGCCCAAATAGCCCAAATGCAGACAGTGTGCGATCTCAGGTCACGGGTCACGCGAATATCACGCTTCACGAAAGTATGCCGTCGTTAGCGCCACTCATGGCAAAGGCTGATCTCGCTATTGGGGCGTGTGGGGCTACCACTTGGGAGAGGTGTTGTCTTGGGCTACCCGCGATTGTCGTTTCGGTGGCAAAGAATCAAACAGCTGTTGCCGATTCGCTACAGAGGGCCAATTTGATCCTATGGTTAGGTGGTGCAGAGCAGCTAAGTATCGAGATGTTGAGAGACGCTATTACACAAGCAACCGCTAATGAAGATATAGAGTCCTGGTCGGGATTATGTCGAGGGGTTGTAGACGGAGGCGGGACTAATCGAGTCGCCTCTGCTATTACTATAAAGCCAAATGTTAGCTTAACGGCTAGAACAGCAGTAGCAGCCGATGAGAAACTTCTTTTAAATTGGGTGAATGATTCACTGGTTCGTGAAAACTCCTTTGAGCAGTCTCGTATTACTGCTGAGACGCATTATGCTTGGTTTCTCTCAAGATTAGAGGCCGATGACCAGGTAAGGATTTATATTGTTGAGACCGAAGATCTGTTGCCGGTAGGGCAAGTCCGATTTGAATTAGATAACTTCAGTTGGGAAATCCACTTTTCTATTGCCAATTTCGCTCGTGGAATGGGGCTTGGCGCTAAGTTACTCAATACTGCAATCAAGGAATTTCGGATTGCAGCCGCAGATGCTTCTTTGGTTGGTCGCGTAAAGACGAACAATCATGCAAGCGCAGGGGTTTTCAGAAAATTGGGATTTCAGCAAATGCAAGGGACAGACTGCCTGATCTTTACTTATGCTGTCTCGCAGCCTGTGTGTACCTAAAGTGAGCAGGTTTTTAGTCGCAAGTAGTAAGCCGTGGCATAAGTCCGCTTTTGAGAATTTTGTCACCAGACAAGTTAGAGATAATTGGGCGTATGTTTCTAGCCCCGAGGGGCTCGTGGAAAAATTACGTCAAACTCAGCCTACAAGATACATTTTTTTCTGCATTGGAACTGGAAGATTCCCCAAAACATTATTGATACCTATGAGTGCGTCTGCTTTCATATGACTGATTTGCCCTATGGACGAGGTGGTAGCCCTCTTCAAAATCTTATTCTTGATGGAAAGACTGAGACGGTAGTGACGGCTTTTCGCATGGTCGAAGAGATGGATGCGGGTCCAATATATGCGAAAAAAGCCATGAGCCTCGCTGGCCGCGCCGAGGAGATCTATCGCCGTGCCGGTGATTTGTGCTGGGAAACGATCGACTGGATTGTACGCACTGAGCCGACCCCTCAACTTCAAGCAGGACAGGTAATAATATTCAAGCGGCGAACGCCAAGCGAGAGCGCTATTCCCGAGTCGGGCAGCATGGCTGACCTATACGACTTTATACGAATGCTCGATGCACCCACCTATCCCCAAGCGTTTATAGATCATGGTGATTTCCGGTATGAGTTCGACTTTGCGGAAATCCTAAATGATGAAATTAGAGCGCGAGTTACGATACGGCGCAGAAACAGTGGAATAGCATGAGAAGAAATATTCTTGTCGTAGTCGCGCACCCTGACGACGAGGTATTAGGTTGCGGAGCCACGATTGCGAGGCACGCTGACTCAGGAGATTGCGTACATTTGGTCGTTATGGCAGACGGAGTTACCGCGCGTAGCGGTGTGGTTTCGGGAGACCATGCTTTGAGAGCGGCTGCTTTAACAAAAGCCAGCGAGATTCTTGGAATTAGCCGAGTCACAGGTTTTGAGTTTCCCGATAATCAGCTTGACAGTATTCCTTTGCTAACCTTGGTTCAAAAACTCGAGGCTGAGATTGCTGAATTTAAGCCTCAAATTGTTTACAATCATTTTCATGGGGATCTAAATATTGACCATCAGCGAACGCATAGCGCTGCTATGACAGCTTGCAGACCCCTGCCCGATTCAAGCGTACGCGAGATATATGGATTTGAGGTACAGTCGGCCACTGAGTGGTCAACCCCACAGCTTCAGCCATTTTCGCCGACACTCTTCATTGATATCTCAAATTACCTGCCCCATAAACTAGCTGCGCTAGAAGCTTATTCGGCCGAAGCGCGACCAGTGCCACACAGTAGAAGCATTGAGCATGTGGAAATTCTTGCGAGACATCGTGGCCACTGCGTGGGGCTAGAAGCGGCTGAGGCTTTTGTTGCGTATCGCGTGATCAAGAGGGGCGACGAGTGACATATTTCAAAATCAATGGACGACTAATTGGGCCGGATCAGCGGCCTTATATCATTGCAGAGTTGTCTGCTAACCACAACGGTTCGCTCGAGCGCGCTCTGCAAACGATTGACGCAGCAAAACGTAGTGGTGCTGATGCAATCAAGCTGCAGACTTATACAGCAGACACCATGACGATCGATTGCGATGCGCCTGACTTTATGATTAAAGGCGGGCTGTGGGATGGCCTTAAGCTCTACGATCTTTACAAGTGGGCAGAAACTCCATACGAGTGGCACGAGGCGATGTTTGAACATGCGCGCAAGATCGGCATTACCGTATTCTCGACTCCGTTTGACGAAACCGCAGTTGATCTACTTGAGGGTTTAAACACACCTGCTTACAAAATGGCATCGTTTGAGCTAGTAGATTTACCCTTAATTCGATATGTCGCCAGCACCGGTAAGCCGATGATCATGTCTACCGGTATGGCCTCTGAGGCCGAGATTGAGGAAGCTGTGACAACCGCTCGGGACACAGGCTGTAAAGATCTGGTGCTTCTTCACTGTATCAGCAGTTACCCCGCGCCCATGGATCAGGCCAACTTAAGACAGATTCCTGAACTGGCAGAGCGCTTCGGGGTGTTGACGGGGTTATCTGATCACACTATGGGAACCACGGCATCCGTTGCTGCTATCGCGCTTGGTGCTTGCTTGATAGAAAAGCACTTTACGCTGAGTCGGGCAGATAGAGGGCCGGATAGCGAATTTTCCTTAGAGCCCGCCGACCTTAAGCGGCTGTGTACTGAGACGAAAGACGCCTGGCAGGCATTAGGCAGTACGGGTTTTGAACGTCAAAAAGCGGAAGAGGGGAGCAAGGTGTTTCGAAGATCCTTGTATTTTGTGAAGGATCTGCCTGCGGGGCATGTGATCACGGCGGACGATATTCGGCGCATCAGGCCTGGGTTGGGGTTGGCCCCGAAAAACTGGGAGCGTGTTAAGGGGCGTACGCTCAGACGTAATGTGAAATTTGGTAAACCGGTGGAACTTGATGACCTAGATTAAAACTTTAACTTAAATGATTCCAATAAACAAGCACTTTATTTTCAGACTACCCCGGGCGCAATGAGAAGACGCACATTACTAGCCTGGCCAGGCCCTGCAGTATCAAAAATCCTAGAAAAAGACCCTGACTTTGTTTTCCTTGATGACCAGGGCTGGTGGATTTATTCGGAGAAAAACCAAACCCGATCATTAATCAAACCCGAACTTAACGTATCTTTAGTTCCCGCTAAGGTTTCCATCGAAGACATAAGAAATCGGTTGAATTGGTGGTCTCCATTATGGACGCGTTGGCTGGGACGTGCCGAAGATTACGAACTTCTTCGTGCAGATTCTGTTTTCCGGGTGATGCAGATCATATCTGGTTTCAAAGATTTTCAAATTTCTGCTGTGCTATTTCATACAGGTATTCCACACCACTATGATTCATCCCTGGTGTCGATAGCCTGTGAAGTTTTTGAAATAAATCAAATATTTTTGTACGCTAATGTTTTCGATAACGAACTGATTCCTCTGATACAGCGCGGAAATATTTTTTCAAGGAAACCCCTTGGATTAGCCGTTAGAAAGTACGACTACTTGCCGATAATTGACGCTTTTATTAATAATAAACTTTCTAATAAAATTCCACGGACGAATGTGCGCTTGGATTCTTGGAAAAAGCAGAGTTATCTAGCAAGATTTTATGCGATATACTTGGGCCTGAGAAAACAGGCGTCTAAGTTTCGAGAGAGGTGGTTCAGAAATACAACGGGAGATTCATGGGTCTTAACGAATGAGTATTCCGTAAGCGCCCTGCTACGCATTACAAAAAGACAACAAGAATTCCTTAAAGCTTATCAGGCAGCAACGGTGAGTGAGAGCAAACTGGATGATTATGCAAAGTCTAATCCTCCGAAACTGATGCTAGTCGCCCATTACCAGCCAGAAGCGACAAGCTTTCCGGAGGGCGGGCGTGCTTTTAATCATATCGATATTGCATTAAGTCTGAGGATGAAAGGTTATCAAGATCAGTTGCTTTACAAAGAACACCCAGCCAGCTGGCTTTATTTGGACAATATCCTCGGATTGACACGCGTCGGCTTATGGAGATCAGCTGACTATGTA
>JACCDM010274214.1_pt1 | contig 12747 bp, 16 predicted proteins | sample 7445851 | NCBI WGS metagenome assembly JACCDM01 (sample SAMN15323438, study PRJNA562643) | freshwater metagenome | isolation source: river surface water | place: USA:Blue River Watershed | collected 2017-08-16
CGCATACGTGGCGCAGCGAGGCTCAGATCGAAAAGCTGTCACGGCGTGCGACGGCTGCGCGCGGCGATATTTGGACTGTCGGTGCATTCCTGGAAATCGCGCCGATCCACGAATGCCGCGAAGCTTTCACGCCTGGATTCGATGCGTGTTGTGTCGGATGTCAGTCCGCAACGCCTCACAACGGCGCCGCATGCCACGTCAATTTTCAGACGGTAACCATACCGTCGGAGTTTCTGCCTACACAGGTTCAAAAGGAGATCGCGCCATGGCCGGTCAAGTAAAGTCCGCACCGATCGTTATCACCGAAGCTTCCGATCCGCGCGCCGTTCGTCGGCTTGCGATTGCCGCGAGTCCGAAGATCAAGCAAGCGGCGCCGCTCACGCTCGACAGCGTGAAAGCACGCGCCGAAGCGCTGAACAGCGAGGCCAAAGACCTCCTAGCCGCGCAAAAGCGGCACAAGATCGAAACCGCGACAAGTGAGCAAGTGCGCCAGATCGCGTGCTTGGTAGACCTTCGGCAGAAACGCAAGGAACTGGAAGCGCAGATCGCGGCAATCGCCAGTGATGAAACGGCAATCGCTGGCCAGTTGCGCAACTACATGGCAGAAAACGAGATCGGTAAGATCACGTCTCCGATCGGCAACTACTGCCACGAGCCACGGTCCGGCGGTGTGAGTGTTCGTATGCCTTGTGACGCCTACACACTGCGCACCTAGAGCCAGGAACCGATCGCAGCGGATGGCTAGGCCACGGCCTAGCGCTGGCTCGTTACCAGCCGATCGGACTGCCGCACTTGCGGCTAAAAGGAGTCGAAACCGATGGCTAAAGATTGGATCGCGTATTGGATGGCGCGAGGCGAGACGGCAGAGCGCGCGGCCTACCTTGCGAAAGGTAGCGAAGCGCTGGCCTCACACGCTGTGTTTCGCGTGGTAAAGATTGACCAGGAAGGATGCCAATGCGACGTGCCAGAGTCTGAGAAGTGCTCTCACACGTTCAACGTCTCCGTTTATTCGGCTTATGAAGGTTTCGACCGGTACGACGCCAAACCGTGGAAAGAAGCGGAGTTTTCCGCGTATCTAATAGGCGTGTGCGTCACGTCTCCGAATTCGGATTATCTCGACGAAGTGGCGGCAGAGCTTGCCGCAGAAGTGGCCGAACAAATCGAGGCCAAGCGACTCCACGACTCTGCGCAAGCGTGTCTCTACTCTTCGCCAGCTTGCACGGCAAACTACCTTTCCGAACGCTGCGCAGCGTAACCACCGACAGGCGCCGACTTAGGCGCCGTGAGGCCACCATGATCGTAAAGACCAAAGACGGCAAAGAGTTTTCATCCGAAGGCGAAAAGGAGCGTTTGATCGGCAGCGTTCCGACTGTCCGAGCGCGCGACGTAAGCGAACCTGCCAAAGTTGGCGAGTTTCCTGTGTGCGTCGAGCGCTTCGGTTCTTACAAGATGTTCACTTACAACCGGAAGATCGCTTCAATCACTGAGTAAGCGCTAGACTCTCGGCAATGGCGCCGAGAGTCTTTTATCCGTCTTGTACCGTCGCAATCGGCTTACGATTCGACGACGCGCTTCACTACATCCGAAGTGCCGCTGTGACCCCAGAGACGGAGATCGCGCGGCGCCTTCCACCTGGCGACTTAAACCGCTCCCAGATTCAATCACTTTTCGACGCGGTCCCAACGCAAGAGCCCCTGTTCGTATCGAGCGGAAACTCGGATGCGCTGAGCTGGCTTGTCAACGTGGTTCCGCGCTCGGCCGTCGTCTCTAAGCCCGGCTTTCGAGACGCGGGCACTTTCGACCTGGAGCTGGGCTACCACGAGCTGCCGTTCGACCCCCGCCTTGTCAAAGCGTGTCAGGTTCGCGTGTTCCTCGGCACCGTCACGCCGGAATCGTTCGCGCAAGGCGTGGTCGAGCGAGCGGACCTCGGTCGCGGTCGGCGGGTCACCATCGTTCGTCCGAGCGTCATCAACGGCACCGACGCGCAAGGGCATCCCGACCTCGACAAGTTGGCCATCTGGGGTGACGCCGACGAGTTCGAGCTCAAGATCGGCGACAACCCGACGCTCCAGATCAAAGGCCGCGACCTGCGAGCCCTGTTCATCGCCTCCCCCATGCGCAAAGGCGTGCTCGGCAAGCTCGACCTCACGCAACCCATCGACCAAGTGGTCAAGCAGATCATCAACAGCCACCCCCTCGGCGCGCAAATGCAGATCGCTGTCCTCGCCTCCGAATGGCCGGGCGGTAAGGTGCCTTCGCCTGGCGTGGCGGGCAATCTGACTAAGGTCCATCTCGGCGCCACCGGCCAGGGCAAGGGCGGGCCTCCACCGTCGCAGCAAGAGTCAAAACTCAACTATTGGAGCGCGATCTACCAATATTGCTTCCTCGTCGGCGCGGTACCCTATTTCCGAGGAGTCCAACTTTGTATCCGCCCAGCGCAGTCGCTCTACGACCTGCGGGACAAGGCCAACTTCACCACGACCGTGACGCCGTTCGCTGGCGGACTCCCACGGCGCGGGCCGGACGGCAGGCCCTTCGCCGTCCGCAAGCTGTCCTACGGGCACAACATCAAAAACCTCCGGTTTAAGCGCAACCTCCGAGGCCCTGAGCGCCCCCGCGTCATCGAGGTGGTGTGCATCGACACCTCATCGGAACAGCGCGGCAAGCAGAAACTGCTGCGTGCGGTCTACCCGGAGGACGTGGCCAAGCAGCTCGCGAAGCTCCACGCCAACAAAGAGAGCCCGAGCGGCCAGCTCGCCGAGAATGAGGTCCAGCGCGTCCCGGTCTACGGAATCCGCAGCGTCGACCAGCTCAAGCAGATCGCTAAGGCGATCTTTGAGACGACGGCGCGCTACGAGATCGAGGGCGACTACGAAGTCTCCGACCTCGCGAGCTACGGCGGAGACAACGACGATGCCGACATGCTCCGCCTCGCGGTCGGCGACCCGGTGGAGCTGACGGTCGCGCCGAGCAGCTTCAACCCGGCCCGATCTGGAGACGTCCAGCTCGTCTCCGACATGAATCGGATCGCCGGAATGCCGTTCGACGAAGCGGTCAATTTCGTCGCGCAGCAGATCGGGGACCAGAACTTCGCCCGCGCCGTGGTAGCCACGAGCCGAGGGCTTGTGGTGGAAACCGAGAGCACCTACCGAACCTCCGAAGTCACGGTCAACTGGAGCAAAGACTCAGGGGCCAGGGTGACGGGGAAGTTCCACAACTTCATCGAAGCCCGCTACGGCGCTACGACTCCGCCGCCAGCCCAGAAGGGCGCGCGGACCATCACCACTGAGCAGCCGAAGTCGAAGTCCATCCTCGACGCGGATGAAACCGACTTCCTGCTGGGCAGCGGGTAGAGGTAGGCTCAGACCGTGTTCCAACAAATCGGAATCGCAACAGTCGACGCGGTAACCATCCGTCGTGACGGCATCACCTTCAACCTCACCGGGCAGCCAGTCGGGGAGGAACTCGTCGGGCGCCTCGCCACCGACTGCGGTAAGGACTACGGTCGCGTCGTTCCTTTTGATCCGGGAGACACGGTACTCTACGCCGTTCCGAGCGGCGACCCTGGCGACGGCGTTTTTGTCATCGGGCGCTTCTTTGAGGTGGCGGAGAAAGTACCCCAAGTCATCGTCGACAACCCAAAGGACGAGCACTGGGTCGCCAAGCCCGAGCGCCGGATCATGTTTCAGTCGACGCGGAACTCGATTGAGCTGCTCACCGTAGCCGCTTCGGGCAACTGTACCATCAAAACCACCTCAGCAGGCGGCATCGTCTTGGCACCCGCCGGTTCTGAATTGGTGCTCGCCGGTTCCGACGCTTCGACCGCTTGCGATGCCGTTGTGCTGTTCACGGCGCTCGCCAACCTGTTCAACGGGCATATGCACTTGCCCGGCACTTTCGTCATTGGCCCGAACCCCGTCACCGGTTTGTCTGGCCCACCTGACCCCACCTCGATCATGACGAGCGGGACCGGTATCGACAGCCCGAACGTACGGGCCAAGAAATGACAGCGGCAGCTCAGGCCGGCACGATCGTGGTGTTCTTCCGCGACAAGGGCCGCAAGCCGTACCGTTTCCAGCTCCAGCTACCTACCACCACGCCATCCCGCATTGAGATCCCCCACGAGGCGATGCCGTTCACGGTCGAATCCATTGAGCGGCTGCTCGCCTACGTGTTTGAAGACCCGCAGCGGTGCGGCGTGTGCCAAGGGAAGAGCTGCTCGGCCTGCGGCTACAAACCACGCCGAGTGGGGGGCTACGAGCAGCTCTTTTTTCCCCGCCGAGTCCGCCTCGACCTCCTTGCGTGGGAGGAACAACCGGGGCGCGTGACGGGGTAGGCCGGTCCGCGCTACCATCGCCGCATGGTTTCGCTAGCTGCAAGTGCCTGGGGCCTCGGTATGTACGGGCTCGGCGCCTATGGTGCCGCGCTCCCCATCTCTGTCCTTGAGGCGTACCCGCTCGGTCCTCGACGGATTTACATTCGCTTCAACACGCCACCGCAGTTTGCGAGTCCCATCGCCCAGGGGGACATTCAGAACCGCAAGACCTGGGATCTGACGCGCGGAGATACAGGAGAGCGGATAGAAGTGATCGGCGCCATCCGGGGCAAGGACGCCCTCGAATGGTCGCTGGTCCTGCTCACTTCCATCGGCCCGTCGTACGTCCAGCACACGCTCGGCGCAGCGCGGCTCAGGTCCGCTGGAATCCTCCCAGCCACCCCTCCGACCGTCGTTACGTTCTTCGGCGTCGACGTGGAAAAGCCCCCGTTCGCTGTCCGTGACAGAAACCAAGTCGTGGACCTCAAAAACGACAACTTCTTCGGGCAGGGCATCGCCATCCGACCGGATTCAGGCGGCAACTACGAAGTGCAAGTCGGTGCGGCGGGCCTGCGTAAGCGCATCCTGCGAATCCTGACAACAAAGCCTGGCGAATGGCCTTCCGACCCGGACTTCGGCGTGGACCTCGGGCTGTCTGAGCTGGCGCGCGATCCGGTAGGGATGAAGCAGAGGATTGAGGAGCAGATCCGCCGAGACCCGGAAGTCTCAGCGGTGGGGGTGTCGGTGTCCGACGATTCGACGGGAGTGATCCGAATCATCGTCCGCGCTCGGATGACGACCGGTTCCGAAGTCAGCGCCGAGTACCGAGCGGATTCGGGCGGTGTGCGGCTGGTCTAGGCTTCCGAAGGCTTACCGGCGTCTTCGGGGATGGGCGTCATTCCCGCAGCGTTGGCAGCTTCCTCGCCGATCACCGCCACCAAACCGGCGCGCAGCTCTCGCATGTCCTCGATCGTTGGTGCCTTCTTGCTGGCGATCGTGGCGTTGAGGAACTTCCGCACAACAGCGCGAGTCTGATCGTTGTAGGGGATAGCGCTGATGCGGATCGACTTCACGAGCTCTTTCACAACGTCCGAAACTTCCCCTTCCAAATCCCCGCACAGCCCACAGTCGCACTTGCCCGCGTTCGCGCGCTCCTTCGACTTGGCCGCACTCCCGAACGTCCGTTCAGGCCCTGCGAGTGGTATCGTGGGCCATGCCCGATTTCCCGTCCCGCGACGAACTGCGACGAATCTACGAGGTCGCCGCACTCAATCCTCCGCCTGGCGTAGCGCGGCCCCGGATTTCGCGGGCTGCCTTTGAAACGCCAGGCACCGATGTCAATGCGCTGCGGGAAGGTAGCGCCGCAGTGGGCGATGAGCTAAGCGGCGCGCTCACGCAGACCACGGCGAGCTGGTGGCCCGACTCCGCCGAAGGGGCGCAGCTTGACAAGAGGCTACTCGACTTTGTCGGTCTTGTGCGCAAAGACGCCGCAGTGTCCCGGTGCTCTGTGCAATTTCGCCTCACTACGGCGCTTGTAAACGACCTGCCGATCCCCAAGGAAACGCTGCTGTCCACCCCGGACGGCATCGAGTTCTTTACGACGCTCGAAGCGGTGCTGCCAAAGGCCACGGTCGGCCCTCTGTCTGTCCCCGTCCGCAGCAAACGCGCCGATAGCGGAGTGATCGCCGCCGAGAACACCATCACGTCGATCAAGGGGACCATCCCCGGAGCCCCTGCCGACCTCGTCGTCACAAACGAGCTGGCCGCTTCCACAGGAGACGACCAAGAGGACGATCGCTCCCTTCGCTCCGCGTACCGAAACTTCTGGCGTACGGCTCGGAAGGCGACGCTGCTGGCTCTCCAAGAAGGTGCCCTCCGTGTCCCCGGCATTGTGACCGCCACGGCCCTGGAGTATTACGACAGCATCGGGCGGCAGTCTAAACAGGTACTTCTCGCTGTGGCCGACCGCTGGACCGACCAGTACATCGTCCAAAACAGCGTCCCCCTGTCCTACCAAGACAGAAGCCAGGCACTCGCCCAGGAAGTCGGCAACGCCCTGTCCGATACGCGAGCCGCCGGGATCTACGTTGGAGTGTTCGTCGCCAAGGTGATTCCGCTCAGCGTCCGACTTGACCTCACATTTACAGCGGGCGCCGATCCGTTCTCCGTATCGGAGTCAGCGCGAGCTGCCATCGTCAACTACGTCAACATGCTGTCGCCTGGGAAAGCGTTCCGCCGCTCCGAGGCCGCTTCCGCGCTCCGACAAGTTCCCGGCCTCGTCGTCTCGGGTAACGAGGTGTCGTACCCGACGGGCGATGTGGTCCCGAGAGTGCTAGAAAAGCTCGGTACCTCGCTCAGCGCTGTCACGGCGAACTCGTCCGCTGTAGACAAGCCCCTCCCCACCCTCTACAGCAGCGACGGCTACATCCTCGGAGGTTAGTCGGACCATGATCACCATCACCGCCCCGGCGCCTGGCGTCCTCATCCGTCCAGACCAAGACATCGACGTATACATCCGCGCCAACGCACCGGCCCTGGAACGGGTGGTGGTTTCCGTGGAGCTACCTGGAGCTGGCCGGACAGAAGTGGTGTGGTCCGGCATGGCGTACCCGCCGCCCTACACCGAGTCGCTCATCACGCCCTTCACCGATGGATTCGGAGCGGGATTCCACTTCAAAGTGCGCCGTACGTACGGCTGGCCTGATGGACCTGTAGTCCGTGTCGTCGCCTATGATGTTGCCGGAGGCGAGGCTATTTTGTAGACAGCTCGTGAGGGCATGTGATCTGCGTCACTTGCCCCTCAAACGCTTGGCGGATAACCGCCATGCACAGGTCACAATCTGCCGCTCTCGCCGCAGACAGCATCCGCTCGGCAACGTGGCGCGCTTCCTTGGGTGTGAGGGCAGGCAGCACGCGCATGTTGGCGTCGAGTAAAGGGCCCCCTGGCGCTGTCACCCGTGCCTCGCCTTCGACTACTGAGCAACCGATGTCGGACATGTCCAATCCGAAGCGGATGGGGATGGCAGGCGGAGGATCGACAACTTCTTGCGCGGAGGCCGATCCTGCGTTCACTTTCACGGCTTTCCAGCGACGGGCGTTTTGGATGGGGATCGGTTTGGAGGTGCTCATAGGATTCCGTATTGGCGGGCCACAGCAAGACCCGCGTTTTCTATCTCACCCGGTACCCTATCGCGGTGGTACGGCGCAAACCTGAACGTGCGCGCAGTGCCGCAGAAGATGTAGAACGCGACTCCGCTGGGGATGCCTCCGTTACGGGGAGTCGATCCTCCGTCACCGATCGCTTGGATAAGCGCAAGGCTCCCTTCTCCGATGTGTTCGTTACTGCCGACATCAGCGATGATGGCGAAACAGCGCTTTCGTTCGTAGGTGACCAGCGCCAAGTCCCCCATTCGCACACTGAAAGGTTCCTCCAGAAGTCGTCGGGGGACCGCTACATACGGAACCTTGTCGGCCCACACATACGATCGCGGGTCCGTCGCTCCGAAGGACGGATCGCGAAGCGATGTCTTGCTCACGTAGTAGCCGGGCGCTGGGTCCGACGCAGATTGGATGACTGGACGGCCATTTCGCTGTCCGTCATCGGTGACCCAGCCCCAGGAATCATCGACAACCCACAGACCACCCTCGGTTCGGTGCGCCCGCCCGCCGTTTTCCGGCGCGTCTAAACCGTACGGTGCGCGGTTCTCCGGTTTCCATTCGGTGCGCGGCCCCCAGTCGGATGGGTGGTAGCACTTCGGAGCGCCGTCGGCGTCCACCGCGCAGCCGGACACAAAATGCACAAGCGGGGAGGACATCTCGACCGGCACGCCATTGATTGAGAGTACAGGATGGAACTTTGGAGTTTGGGCGCTCATACCGAGTAGGATCTTCGCATGCCTGTTCTTCAGCCACCCAAAGCCGCACCGCCTGTCGACGGACTTTCCGACCGCGTGTTTTTGCAAACCGCCGACTTTGGCCCACCTCCCCCGCCCAAGGACCAGGCGTACTACTTCCGCAGCCTCCAGCGGGCGCTACCCAAAAACTACGTCGACGGGTTGACCGTAGCCGGGGGTGTTGAGAATCTATACGCCGTGGCGGCTGTCACAGCTCGCGTCTCCTTGGCGGTGTCCCGGTGGAACGCCGCAACGCTTGTCGGCTACGCGCAGCTCGGGCGCCGGGCCACAGGCTGGGTGTACTTTTGGCGACAATCCTCTACGGCGGGAGCGGTGACCGTCAAGCACGGCACCATCGTAGGAACGAATGACCGTCGGTTGTTTTTCACCAAGACGGACGTGGTCTTCGGTCCCACAGACCTCGGCCCCTTTGCGGTCGAGGTAGAAGCTACCCTCCCCGGCTTCGAGTACAACATCGACGGTGAGCACCTCACGGCGCTGAACGAAACGATCCCCGGCGAGATCACTTCGATCTACACGCTGCTGGAAGAGCCGGACTTCGGCGACCCGAGCATCCAAGTCCGAAACGTCGCGCCGTTTGAAGGTGGTGTGGATGCCCAGCTTGAGCAGCTCGCAGAGGATCGTGGCGTCGCCCCCAAACACGCAGACGAAACCGAGGATGCGTTCCGCCTCCGGATCAAGACTGGCATCAATGGCGTCACCCCCGCCAGCATTACGCGAGCGGGACTGGCCCTTTTTCGGCGCTGGTCTCCCACGTTTCAGTTCGCCATCATCGACGCCTGGAATCCGACCTACCAGACCGGCTACGACGGTCCCATCCCCGGTGTCCCGGACTTCCCCGCTACGTTGTTTGTCTACGACGACCCCAGGCCCCCAGGCCCTTACAACCGGTGGCTGTCGCAGGAAGGCGCCAACGGCGGCGAGTTCATCGCCATCATGAGCTACCTGCCGTGCCTCACCGATTTTACGTTCTGGCTCGACGACCCCGCCGACGCGCCGGGCAAGTACCTGACACCAGGAACGGATGGCGGCGCGAGAGCGGCCTCGTTCCTCGACCTACCTGATGTGCTTCCGGGGGGACTTCTTCAGAGCTGTCTGAACGGCAGGGACGCAGCGGCTGACGGGGTCTACGCCAGCGTCAACAAGACGCTCAACGCCTTGCGGGCTGGCGGGGTCAGTTACTACCAAATCCTGCTGGGTCAGCCGTAGCCATCCCCGGCGGCAGCTTCCTCACGAGCAACTCGCGGCAATCGGGGAACGCTCGGATGTTCTCGGCCACAGCGTTGAACGTGGCCGCGACGTACATCGCCGAGGTTTGGGCGAGCACCGCCTCCCGGTCTTTCGCGGGAACGCCCAAGTCCATGACGGTCGCCACCACAACGTCTTGCGCGAAGTGGTGCAGGAACACCTCTTGAAGCTTCCCCCCGTAGTAGCGGAGAACCTTCTGGAAATTCTCCTCGGAAATCATCTTCGCGCGGTGGGCCTGGTACGCCCCAGCCGCTACGGCCAGAAACTGGGCTTCCTGTAGCCCTTCCGGCGGCTTCATGTCCGGATCGACCTTCTGCTGGAGCCACTCCAGAGGGTTCGTGGTATCGCCCAAGCGGGCAGCAACGGATAGAACCTGCTTACGACAAGCCTTGGTGATTTTCTCAGTGGGCGTCGGCAACTTAGACACGGTGGGGCTCCTCAATGGTTCGGTGGGCTTCCTTAAAAAACGCGCGTTGCAGCTTGATTCGACGGACTTCTTCCATAGCGGCGCGGAGAGCCCCGCTGGGCTCAATCGGAGGTCTGGACGACATCTCTAGCGCCCAGTCGAACTTGACTTCTCCTTGCGCCAGGTCGCTCAGCACTTGGACCGTGCGGTCGTACGCCGCTACCACGATGTCTGTCTCGACGCGCTCATCGCCCAAAAGCGCCTCGGTGGCGCGGTCCATTACCGGAAGAACGATGACAAACTCGTCCCCTCCGAATCTGTAAATCGTGTCGTGTTCCCGACCAAAGACTCGGGCGAGCGCCTTTGTCAGCTCTACAAGCTGCCGGTCGCCTTCGTCCCATCCCATGGTCTTGTTGACCATCCCGAAGTCGCGCACGTCGATGAACCCGACGATGCACGGCATGGTCCGCAAGGACAGCCTCGCGCGACGCTCTCCCGCCGTCCGGCGGTACACGCCGGTCAGGTCGTCGAAACCAACTTGCTCGGTGAGCCCCTCCAAGCGTTCTTCCAAGTCGGCGATAACCAGGCGCTGCCCACGTAAAAAAAGCGCCATGACCACCAAGATTGAACCGATTACCAAGAGAACACAGATATGCAGGGTCGTCAGCATGCCACGAGCATCCGTGTTTTCGCTCCGTCTCGCAATTCCGAACGTCTGTTCAGGTGGGCGGAGCGGCTGCTAGGATGGCGGCGTGAGAAAAGCATTCGACCGCGACGTATCCCGTGTTTTGAACGGGGTAAAAGCAGAGGACTTAAACCGAATGACCGGCGAGGGAGCGCACAATGGTCTGCGCGACCTCCTTCGGTTCACGTCGCTGCCCGTCGTGAGCATGTCGGCGACGACCACGCAGCAAGCGTACGGCTTCTACGGTGACGGCTTCCTCGTTCTCCCGCAAAGCCCGGTGAGCGGCAACGTAGTCTTGTCCGCCGGTATCGCGGTCAAGCGCGACGACACGGACCAGCCGGTGGACATCGGCGGCATTCCGGGCCTCGATGAAAACTCAGCGGTCAAGCCGATCGTCCTGCGCGATGCGCGGATCATCGCCACCGCGCCACCACCGCCAGCTCCGAATAAGCGGATCGACACCATCGAAGTCCGGGTGGCTCGGGACTTCTACGACTCGGTTCCGGTCAAGCAGCTCGACCCCACTTCGGGGACTTCGACCTACCCGACCGCACTCAAGACGTTGTCCTACGCCATCGACGATGTGCCGGTCGAGTACATCGTCTCCCCGGCCAACGGCTCGCAGCCGCTCGTCTACAAGCAAGGCGTTGCAGCACCGGTCCCAGTCGCCCCCGCAGTGAGCCCCGGATATGTCAAAGTAGCGGAAATCCTCGTCGACAACGTGGTGTCAAACCCTGCGGGCACCATCCGCCAAGAGCACTTGGCCGACTTCCGCCCCATGGCGTTCCTCGGCGGGACCGGGCATTTCGCCCTCGACTTTGTGATGTCCACCGTTGCAGGCGTACCGACCATCGTCTCCTACGCGGTTCCCCCCGGTATCCGAATCGCCTTGAGCCGAAAACTTTCCGCCGGTAGCGAGTGGCTGCTGTATGTCCTCAACAACTGCAAAGCGAACTTTTCGGCGACGTACGGGGATGTCGGTACGCTAGCCAGCTTTTCGGTGGCGAGTTCCAGCACGGCTCTACCTGGATTTGTTGGTGCTGGCGACAAAGCGCAAATCGACAACCCGGCGCGCACGGTCCCGACGCAAACAGTTCCCCTCGGCCACCCCGTTGTAGTCTGCACGGGAGACGTTTTTTCCTGGGACGGCGCCACCTTCATTTCCGCCACAGGCTCGGTTCACGTCGTTGTGAAAGGAACTCTCAGCTAATGAAGTCCTTCGACCAAAATGCGCTGGCCCCCGGAGAACGCCCCAGCACGGAGGCGATCAACCGGGGATTCTCCGCCGACTCTGGACGCCTTGACTGGGTCTATCGCCAGCTACTGAGCGCGCGAACGGACGTAGCCAACGACCGCGCCGCCCTCAAGAACGGCTTTATCGGTAGCGGCCACCGAGTCCGCGCCCTTGACCCCGCCACCCTTCAAGTGACGGTGGACCCTGGTCTCGGGTTCTACTACGACAACACTGTCCCCCTCGTAGCCGCTTCCGACGGCATTGTTGGCGTCTACGAGGGCGTGTCCGACGTGTCGCCTTACAGGCCACTTGTCCTCGCTGACACGATCACTTACACGGTTCCCACTCCGCCACCCGCCGGGCAAGCTCGCTACGACATCATTGAGGTAAGGCCAAAGCGCGACTTGGCTGACTACGGCCCGCTGCTCCGCTTCAACAGTGGTACCAACAACTGGAGCCCGCAGTCGGCGGCGGCGTTTCTCCGTTATGCGGTGGAGCCTGCGGAAGCTGGCGCAGTAGTGACCCCCGCCCTTTCAACGGCGCCTGTCTCTTACGTCGAGGGTGTAGCTGCTCCGTACCCAGGTGTCCTTCCCGAACCGCCGACCACGCCGGGGTACATCAAAATTGCGCGCATCCTGGTCGAAACCGGCGTAACCGGTATCACTTCGGACAAGATTGTCGATCGGCGCCAACTGGTGTTCCCCCAGGGGGCGGGCTTCGTATCGGGGACCGGCGTCTTCCGCGCAGTGCGTGGTTCCGCCGCTCGTCCGACCCTTACCTCTCTCATCGCCCCGTCCGGCGTTCGCGTGGCCATGTTTTGCCGCCAGGCTATCCCCCTAACGGGATTCGACGTGAACATGAACCTCATGGTGTTCACCGGCCAGCCTGTTCGATTCTTCACAGGCGGTGTGGAGCTGCTGGAGTCCCAAGCCACAGCCCCCGGCG